>JGI20225J20221_1001531_pt2 | contig 18262 bp, 16 predicted proteins | sample BioMet4_FD_20221 | JGI IMG/M metagenome (IMG submission 20221) | reverse complement strand
GTTGTGCCATTAAAAGCATGTGCAGCATCGATTTCATCGAAGTGCAGCTTTTGCTCCGCAAAGTGCAGCTGTTCCTGCGGAACGTGCAGTATTGGAAGCGGAGCTTCCAAAGTTAAGGAAAGTTTTTGTTCCAAAAACTTAAACTTATAAAAGAAATTCAATTCAGTTTTTATCGTATTTTATTTCACAATTTCTAGTTTTCGTTTACGAAAACAACCATAACTTTCGAGCTAGCTCGAAAAGCTGCACTCCACGCAGTGGAAGCTGCACTACGGCTTTGCCGTAACTGCACTTTGCGACAAAGTCGCAAAAGCTGCACATATTATTTCTAGTTTTCGTTTACGAAAACTTCATCAACTTAGCCGCAGGCTAACTTCACTGACAACAACGTTGTCACTTCACTTGTAGCAGAGCTACAACTTCACTGAGAACCATGTTCTCACTTCACTGCCTTTATAGCTTCACTTGTAGCAGAGCTACAACTTCACTGCTTTTATTGCTTCACTGGCAACTTTGTTGCCAATTAACTACTTTTTCTCCTTTGGAGGGTAAATATGATAAATGAAAATACTTTTATATCTGGGATAAAGAGACACAAAGCACAGTATGTTGATTTTTTGCTGCCAGTGATATTAATGATAGTAGATTATAGCGCAATTCTATGTGCCGAAAAAATTTCTTTTGAGCTAAGGAATATACTTGTTCCTGATGGGGGGCAGTTATATATTTCTTGGCTTGCTTTTTTTGTAATCTGTCCTTTTATTTATATGATTTTTTTCCACAGTAATGGTATATACACAAAACGCATGCAGTATTGGGTAAGTGTAAAAGAAATTTTCAAAACAAACATATATATCATGGTAACATTGATATTGATTATTTATATTGCACATATAGCAGGGACTATCTCAAGGTTATTTATATTTTTATTATGGATATTTTCTTTTTTCCTTATCATTCTTTTTCATTTTTTACTAAAGTTAATACTAGATAAAAGTAAAATTTTACGCATACCAATTTTAATCATGGGTGCAGGTAAAACGGCTGCTTTAGTTTTACAAGAGCTTAAAAATGATATTGGACTAGGATATTATTTCGTAGGGTTTTTGGAAGACAATATTCCTGATAAAAGAGTTGTAGCAATAATCCCCCAATTAGGAAAATTTAGTGATGCCAAACGTGTTATATCTGAAATGAAGGTCTCTCATGTTTTAGTAATAGCTCCGGGCTTAGATGATAAATCTATCCAGGACTTGGTTTCTTCTCTGCAACCACTGGTAAAAGAAATCGCCTTTATTCCTGATATGGGGAATATGCCACTGGCGACGCTGGATACAGAGAGTCTTATTGATGGACATGTTGTTATTTTCAAGATACGGAACAACCTTTCTATTTGGCATAATGAGGCATTTAAATTTTGCTTTGATATGGTAGTTACTTTTATTGGGATGCTTTTGATTTCCCCAATATTTCTTTTTATAGCTTTATGGATATACACTGATTCTCCGGGACCAATAATATTTAGGCATGAACGTATTGGTAAAAACGGTAAGAAATTTTATTGCTATAAGTTTAGAACTATGTGCGTAGATGCTGAAGCAAAATTGAAAATTTTATTGGAGCATGACCCACAGGCAAAAGCTGAATGGGAAAAAGATTTTAAGCTGAAAGAAGATCCACGTATTACCAAAAGTGGTGATTTTTTACGTAAGACAAGTCTTGACGAATTACCACAGATTTTCAATGTTCTTAAAGGAGAAATGAGCCTTGTGGGTCCACGGCCTATAGTAGAAGCCGAAATTGTGCGTTATGGAAAATATATAGCAGATTATTATATGGTAAGGCCTGGAATTACCGGCATTTGGCAGACGAGCGGACGTAGTGACGTTACCTATGACGAAAGAGTGCAGATGGATACGTGGTATGTCAGAAATTGGAATGTTTGGCTGGATATTGTGCTTCTGTGGAGAACATTTAAGGTTGTTGTAGAAAAGAAAGGGGCATATTAATAACATATGGAAATTGAAGATAACATGCAAGAAAATAATTGCTATATAAAATGGCGTAATATATTATTTTTTTGTTTATGTATTTGTATGCCGTTCTTATTTATTCCTAAATATCTGCAATTAAGATTTATAGGTGGACAAGCTGGAACTGGCTTAATTGTTTACCCGATGGTAATAAGTTATATATTTACACTATATTGGCAATATAAAACTAATGCAGTTTTTGTTAATAAAAAAATATTCGCAAAATTTTGTTGGATTTATTTTATAGTTTTATTTACTTCAATTGCATTTGGAGTATGGAACTACCCGTATTATGATCTAATATTAAATGGACAGGGAAACCAATTTGAGAAACTAGGATCTATTATGAAAATTATAAATTTACATAATAGTGATATTAATACCACATTTAAAGTTGGCAGCGTTTTAATGGCATTTTCCTTAAGAATGTTGCTATCAGATCTAGTTTATGCATTTGGCTTTTCATATATTGTGTATTGTTGGTTTAAGAACGATTGGATGACGGCTATAAATATACTAATAAAATCTATTTACATTGTCTGCGGTATTATTTTCATATATTCTTTTATAGAAGTTTTTTATTTATTGAATTATAAGTGGGCTATGCAAATATTGATAGCTATAAATCCTTTTTTACACGCAATAAAGGAAAACTTTGGTTGGTGGCCACCATTATTATCGCCAGGCAGAATAAGGTCAATTTTTCCAGAGCCGTCATGGTTCGGTATGTACGGAGCATTTGTCATGCCATTTTTGTGGCTATCAATATTGAATGATAAAAAAAATAAATTTAATTATACCATAATTGCAGTTTTAACTGCTTTCCTTTACTTGGCAGAGTCCAAAACCACCATGGGGTTATTAATAGCAGAATTCATGTTGTTTTTTGTGTGGATTTTAGCAAGAAAAAACAGATTGTTTATAAAAAAAGCTATATACATATTAGGAATATTTTTACTAACGTTTGGAATATGTGTTTTTAGTAGCATAGGAAATAATAAAGGAAATTTGGCAAATAACAATAAAAAAGTTGCAGTAAACAATAACCATAATATCGAGGAAAGTGCTATGCAAAAATATTTTGAGCGAAATATTGCTGGAACTTTTGATGAAAAAGCTGGTAGTAATAGTTCCCGTTACTCTCTAATTAAGAGCGATATTTTTATCGGTAAGGAGCACTGGTTGTTAGGTGTTGGTCTGAACCTTAAAAATGCATATAACACAGAGTATTTTTTAAAGAATGGTATAATAAACAGTGAAATAGGGTCATGTGTCAAAGATCAGAAAGAAAAGGGAATTTTAAATTCAGGTTATCCAGCTCCTTGTGAATACAGTAAACGTTTTGCAGAAACAGGTTTATTCGGATTATTGTTATTTTTTATACCTTTACTAGTTTTAGCCAGTTTTTTCAGAAAAAAAACCAAATATTTTGGCGAAAAAGAACAAAATGTTATTATGTGTACTTATATTTCTTTAATTGGGACCCTATTGGCAGGGTTTAGTAGTCTTTTGATAGTAATTTATACTTATTGGCTGTTGTTGGGAATATGTTTTGCCATGGTATTCGGAAAAGCAAGGAGCAACAGATTGTGAGCGTTAGTGTTATTTTAAAGAATATATCATATTCTTTTTTTTGCAACTTAATATCCATAATAGTCTCCATCACCATGATTACTGTTGTTCCTAAATTTATGTCCATTGAAGATTATGGTGCATGGCAATTGTTTTTATTTTATTTTTCATATGTTGGTTTTTTGCATTTTGGTTGGATAGACGGTATTTATTTAAGATATGCAGGATGCAACTATGCTTCTCTGGACAGAAAAATGTTTTCAGGACAGATTTATGGAATTATTTTACTGCAAATAATTTTGGGTATTACAATTTTTTATATGGCAAAAATTTTCACATTATCAATAGTTCAAACTAAAATCATTGGTTTTATAGGTATTGCAATGGTTTTTTCAAATTTCAATAATTGTTGTAATTTTATTTTTCAAATAACTAATCGTATTTCATATTATGCAAAAATGGTAGTAGTAGAACAGTTAGTACTTTTGTCATTCGTAGGGTTTACGCTTTTTATCGGACTAAATAGTTATATTAACTTAATTTATTGCAAGATAGCAGCATTGTTTATTTCTGCTTGTTTTGCTTGCTTTGGGATAAAAGAATTGATGCATTTCACTTCTTTTGATATCAACGCTTTTTTGCAAGAAGCGTGGGAGAATATTAGCGTAGGTTCAAAATTATTGCTGGCCAATATCGCTAGTATTTTGATTATAGGAATTTTTCGTTATGGAATTTCTGCGAACTGGGATATTGCTACTTTTGGCAAGATTTCGTTGACGCTTAGTATTTCTAACTTTATCTTGGCCTTTATTAACGCGGGTAGTATTGTTTTTTTCCCTTTGTTAAAAAAAGTTAAAGAGGAAAATTTGGGGAGGCTTTATACTCAATCAAAAAGTTTTTTGTCTATATTTTTATTAGGTTTGTTGTTCTTATATTATCCTGTAAGGCAGTTTTTGTCTTTGTGGTTACCGCAATATGCTTCGTCATTAATATATATGGCCATACTTTTTCCATTATGCTTTTTTGAAAGCAAAATGGCTTTATTAATTAATACTTATCTTAAATCGATGCGGCAAGAATCTCTAATGCTCAAAATAAATATTTGCACGTTAATCTTTAGCATATTGTTTACATATATAGGAGCAAGTGTAATTCATAATTTAAATTGGCTTGTTTTATTTATTTTGCTTTTAGTCGCCTTTAGATGTGTATTAGCAGAATTCTGGGTTGAAAAATTATTGCATATAAATATAAAAACCTATAATTTTATAGATATTTGTGTTATTATAATTTTTGTTAGTTGTAATTGGTTTATGGATAATTATATAGGCTTTATCATATATTTTTCAGTCTATTTTTTATATTTATATTTTAATAAAAACAAAATAATACAATTATTATCATACATACGTAAACTAAAACAATAGTTTTTCTTTTTTCGAAGAAGGATAGATTTTGTTGTATGCTGAAGGATGGGGCTATATGAAAATTTTAATTGTTAAAATTGCGGCTATCGGTGATGTCATAATGGCCTTATCAATGCTTACTGCTATACAAGAAACTTATCCTAATGCTCATATTACTTGGATCTGTGGTAGAAATGTTGCACCGCTTTTAAAAGAATTCTCAGTAGACGAGATTATAGAAGTTGATGAGAACAGGCTGCTTGCAGGGAATTTTTTAGAGAAATTAGGGGCAGTTTTTTCAGTGTGGTCTCATATATGTTTTAAACACTATAATCTTGGAGTAATAGCTCATGGAGATAAGCGCTACAGATTGTTGACATTTTTAACATTTTTTACCCATAGAACAGGGTTTGGCAGCATCAATGGGAGAGCTTGCCCAATTCCTGGCAGATATCATGTAGATGAATATGCACGCCTGATTAAAGGTGTTGATGACTATAAGATGTATTCCGCTGAACTGCCAATGTTAAAAGTATTAGCTGAATCTTCAATTCAGACAAGAAAAGAGAAAAAAATTGTAGCATTAGCCCCAGGCGGTGCTAAAAATATAATGCGTGATGATGGATGCAGAAGATGGCCTATTAATGATTATGTGCAGTTGGCTCGTATGTTGTTGAAAAATGGCTATGAAGTCGTTTTGACAGGGGCAAATTCAGATAAATGGATAGAGCCATATTTTAAAGATTTACCTATTAAGAATTGTGTCGGGAAAACAAATCTATTGGAATTAGCAACTTTATTTAAAAAATCGTTATGCCTTGTCACACACGATTCAGGACCTATGCATATAGCCATTTTGGCTCGGGCAAAGGTTATAGCATTGTTTGGACCAACTAATCATCGGGAAAAGGTGAGAAGCAATTCTTTTACAAAGGTAATATGCAATACGGCTAATTTGCCATGCTGCCCCTGCTACGATGGAAAAGGATATGCTTTTTGTGATAATAATATTTGTATGACAGGAATATCTGTTAAAATTGTTTTTTCAGAGATTCAAAAATTAGCGGATTTTTAAAGGGTGAGTTATGCAAAAAAAAGTTTATATAATAATCCTAAACTGGAATACGTGGAAAGATACTATAGAGTGTTTAGCAAGCGTTTTTAAGAGCAAGTACATGAATTATTGTGTTGTAGTTTGTGATAATAATAGCCAGAATGATTCTTTTTTAAGGATTAAAGAATGGCTCAATACTGAACCTTATGGCAATGAAAAAGCTACACTGATTCAAACTGGGGCAAATTTAGGCTATGCGGGCGGTAATAATGTGGGGCTAAGGTATGCTTTAAAAAAAGGTGACGGAGATTATTTTTGGATTTTAAATAACGACACCGTTATCGATGAGTTTGCCTTAGAGGAATTGGTTGAATATGCAGCGATACATGGAGAAGCTGGTATTATAGGTTCTAAAATTATGAATTATTATGCTCGTGACAAAGTTGAATCATTGGGGTGTTGGTATAATAAACTGTTAGGAACAACAGGTAATTTTACTGATATCAATAATATTGGTGCAATTGACCATATAACAGGTGCTTCTTTATTTTTAACTAAAGAATTATTACATAATATTGGACTACTGTCCGAAGAATATTTTTTATACTATGAAGAACCAGATATTGCCTATAGAGCTGGCATGCAACATTATAAATGCCAGTGTGCGTTTGGAAGTATAGTTTATCATAAAGAGGGCGCAAGTATAGGCGCTTCAAACCACAATAAAAATCAAAAAAGTATCATCGGTGATTTTTATAGTATTAGAAGCAGAATTTTATTCACAAAAAAATTTCATAAATGGTGCCTGCCAACTTTATATTTGGGCCTTCTGGGTGCTATGATAAATAGGCTAAAAAGAAAGCAGTATGATAGAGTTATAATGATAGGATATATAATGTTTAACCAACAACAGAATTTTGAAGATTTTAAAAATCGGACAGGCAGATAATTAACAAAGCGCTTATGGTATTTCTAAACGAGACCTTTAAAGCTGGATTTGCGGATACGGTATTAATATTAAGGTGGTAATATCTTGCAGAGTCGTAATAACAAAGTAATGAAAAAATTAGATTATTATATAGGGATTCCTTTATTATATTTCCTAGGAATTTTCCATGTTAAAAATAAGTTGCCTGATTTATTGGATAGGGGCAAGCCTTATCATTTTGTTTTGTTAAAGACGGCAGCAATTGGTGATACTATTTTGTTGTCGGCGATTGCGCAAGAGCTGAAAAGCTATTACCCTGAGAGCCATATTACCCTTGTTTGTTCTCAAAATAATGCAGCCATGGGTAAATTATTACATGAAATAGATGATATTTACGTTTTTAAAATGAATAACCCTCTTATCTCTTTATTTAAAATTAAAAGATTGCATAATATTGATGTAATATTGGATTTTGCTGCATGGACAAGAATTAATGGATTGATTGCGTGGACGTTAAAGTCTAAATGTAAGATTGGATTCTACTGTAAAGCTATGCATCGACACTATGTATATGATATTTGTGTAGAACATAAGGATACCTTGCATGAAATTGACAATTACAGGAATATTTTGCGATGTTTAAATTTACCGCTTAAGAAGTTTATACCCTATATTATTCCTCAGGAAAAATTTAATGCTTCTAATTTAGTACAAGGAAAATATGTTGTTTTCCATTTATTCCCAGGAGGAGCAAGTGCGGATTTAAGAAGTTGGGCTAATGAAAAATGGATAGAATTGGGAAAAAGGATATTTTCCAAATATGGCTATGCAATAATATTATCTGGAGGAAACGAAGACTGTAAACATGCGCAACAAATTCTCAGCATGTTGTTGAAGGTTGGAGTGTCTGCAGTATCAGTAGCAGGAGTAATTTCACTAGATGAATTAAACGGCGTTCTAAGACAGGCGGAGTTACTCGTTACGGTTAATACAGGTATTATGCATTTGGGAGCGGCAGTAAATATTCCGCTTATTGCTTTGCATGGAGCAACTGATTATAAACGGTGGGGACCAATTAGTGCTAAGGCCGTTGTTGTACAGAGTAATGAGCCATGTCAGCCTTGTATAAGTTTGGGTTTTGAGTCAAAATGTAGGAATCCGGTTTGTATGCAAAACATTACAGTAGATATGGTTTGGGAACAAGTGAAAAAGGCAACTAAGTTGCACTGAGAATTGCACCTTTTGCTTCGCAAAGTGCAGCCGTTCCTGCGGAACGTGCAGTATTGGAAGCACTGCTTCCAAAGTTAAGGAAAGTTTTTTTCAAAAACTTGAACTTATATAAAAGATTTAAATTTGTCTTGCCTTTTATGGTTTTATTAATTTCTAGTTTTCGTTTACGAAAACAACCATAACTTTCGAGCTTGCTCGAAAAGCTGCACTCCACGCAGTGGAAGCTGCACTTGCAAAGCAAACTGCACTTTGCCATAGGCAAATCTGCACATGCTTTTTTACTTCACTGAGAACTATGTTCTCACTTCACTGCTTTTATAGCTTCACAGCTTTTCTCGCTCCAGTGGAGATTTATTTTCCACTGTGCGGTTTTTATGAAGGGTTTTCAATATTTTTGTCGAAGTGTATAAAAAGTTTACAAAATAGTGTAAACGACCAAAGGTATTAATTAGAAAACTTGAAAGGGTGATGAAGGTGGCAAAATCAAAGAAAGTTGCGAAGAAGGATATAGAAAAATTTGCTAAGAAAGTAATCTCTCGTTATACTGACAGTATCATAGAGGCGGTATTTTCTAAAATCAAGAGCGACCCTGAATTGAATAAAGAATATTTCGACTTATGTGGTTTAGGCGATATGGTAGAAGTTGTTCCTGTAAAACCAGCTGAAACAAAAACTGAATTGAAGAAAGCTATAGAAACAAAGAAACCAAAAGCGGTTAAAAAAGCTATAAAAAAAGTAGTGGTAGCCGAGAAAGCAAAAGAAGTAAAAAAAGCAGTCATAGCCAAGAAACCAAAAGCGGTGAAAAAAGCTGCAAGTACAAAAAAGGGTAAATAAATATTTTTATTATCTTTATAACAACAAAAAAATTCCGAAATTATTACCAGATGGTAGTAATCTCGGAATTTTTTATTGTGCATTAATGTGTTGAAATACGTTTTATTCTAGCAATATCACTCAAATCACAATTGAGTGCAACGCATATTTTGATAATTACCATGCTGCTGACGCCTTTTCTATTGCCCATTCTACTAATGGTGGAAGGGTGAATGTTCGCCATTTCTGCAAGGTCTTTCTTTTTGAGGCCTACTGATTTTAATAATTTCCATAAGCGGTCATAAGTTATTGTCATGTGTGTACTCCTTACATTCGTAGTTGATATTACTGAGTAATAGTGCAGTTACCTACGGTAAGTGAAGTCGGGCTTCGTCATTGTGAAATTTGCCTACGGTATAAAGTTGAAAAAGATTTCATACTAAAAGCTATAAGATGATAGATAAGTTTTCCGGTGAAAACGGTAGTAGATTTGTAAAGCAGCTCCACGTAGGGCGACGATGCTGGATATGTGAAGAATACTTAACCTGCAGTAGTGTAACTTATCGGCTTTCTTATTGCAATTGTACAACACTCTCCTTTATAGATATTTTTTATTAGTTGCTAGTCTTCTACATCTAAGTCTATGAAATAGTTACAGTCAAAGAACTCTGATAATGATATACCAAAAACTATACAGAGTTTTGCCAAATAAAGCGGTTTCACACTCTTTGTTTGGCCTTTTTGAATATATTTCAAAGTGGTTAGAGAGATGCCAGAATCTAGCGACAGATGATAGGTAGAGTAACCATGCTCAGTAGCCAAATCAAATATTCTTTTTTTAATGGCTTCATTAATATCCATAGTTACCTCCAAACATCACTATGAATATTATAGGAAATTGAAATCTTAAATGTAGTCAAGAAGTTGACCTATTTTGTTTTAATCAGTAACTTGAAATAATGTAAAATACGATATTTTTTCAGCTATTTCCGGTTGTATTAATTCCAGTTTTTGTCCTAAAAACTTAAACTTATAAAAAGAGCTTTTTACAAACCTCTCCGCCAACGATAAAAAGCAATCGTCGGCACCTCCCCTACGAGGGGAGACTAAAAGGATTCAACTTAATGGCACAAGTGAAGTTATGCTAACGCTTAAGTGAAGTGCGGCAAAGCCGCAGTGAAGTGTTCGCGAGCGAACAGTTAAGGAAAGTTTTTGTTCCAAAAACTAAAACTTATAAAAATCAATGATGCTTTAATCGCATTTTATTTTGTTAATTTTATAGTTTTCGGAATGAAAACATCATTAACTTTCGAGCTAGCTCGAAAAGCTGCACTCTACGCAGTGGAAGCTACACTTGCGAAGCAAACTGCACTTTGCGACTTTAGTCGCAAAAGCTGCACCTGTTTTTATTAGTTTGTCGTTTTCGTTTACGAAAACATCCACAACTTTTCCGTAGGAGAACTTCACTGCACGAAGTGCACTTCACTTGCAACGCAGTTGCAACTTCACTGAGAACGATGTTCTCACTTCACGTCCTTAAAAGCATGTGCAGCATCCGCTAACACGGAAGTGCAGTTTTTGCTCCGCAAAGAGCAGCTGTTCCTGCGGAACGTTCAGTATTGAAAGCGGAGCTTTCAAAGTTAAGGAAAGTTTTTGTTCCAAAAACTTAAACTTATGAAAATCAATGAGGTTTTAATCGTATTTTATTTTGTTAATTTCTTAGTTTTCGGAATGAAAACATCATTAACTTTCGAGCTAGCTCGAAAAGCTGCACTCTACGCAGTCGAAGCTGCACTTGCGAAGCAAACTGCACTTTGCCGTAGGCAAATCTGCACATAGTCATCAACTTAGCTGCAGGCTAACTTCACCGCTTTTCTAACATGCAAATTTTCAGTTCTCTCAGTATTTTCTTGCGTATCTTACTTACCGCTTGCTGTGATATCTGCATTTGCCGTCCTATTTCTTTGTCAGTTTTATTTTCCCAATAGTAACTTTTGAGAAGCTGACGATGTTGCAAGGGCATTTTTCTTATAGCTTGTTCTAGCATAATCCTTTCTATATAGTGTTCTTCTTCATTGCCGGTAGAAATGGGTGATATAACCTCAGATGAATCTATACTATTGGTTTCATAGTAGCTAATCCGTTGTTGTTTTTTTGCGGCATTGTTCAGAGCGAAAATAAGCATTTTCTTAATATAGCCCGGAAAAAACTGATAGGTGGTACCTGAATATTTTTTCACCAGTTGAATAATAGTGCAGTAGGAAATGCTTTCCACATTGTCTTCTAAAACGGCATATCTTTTTTTGTGCCCTAAATTTAAAGCTAGTGGGCGAAAGGCAAGACAGATTTCTTCCATGGCTTTTTCATCGCCTTTTTGGGCAGCGGGGACTAACTTAGAAAAATCTATTAACATAAAACTTTCCTTTGGGAGTAGCCGGCTCTCGGTATATTTCGCGATGACTTTAGTATAGGAAATACTTGAGAACGTCCGAAGATTGACGAACTCACGTCCGCATTTATTTTGTAACACGTCTAAACCCGAATACCGTTTCACGTCAAACGAAGCGTTCACGTCGAAGGTGAACACACCTCACGGTCGAAAAGCTCGATCGAGCTTTCAATTACTACAAAGCATTTTGCTTTTGGGTTGAATAAAAGGAAAGATAACTTATATAAGATCAAAAACCTTGTTTTGAAGGAATTTGAAACCTTCTATCGAAGATTATGACGGTGCAAGGCGTCCCTTGCCGACGTGAAACGCCGCTCGGTTTTCCGACGGTGGAAGCTACTTTAGCTACGAACGTGTTACGAAAAAGTGAAGTGACGGAAAAATGAATAGTGAACGCAATTACGATGAATTAACGTAAAAAAGTAAAACGTATTGCGTTGAATCAACGGGGAAAAAAGCCAAGAAAACGTTTCAAAGGGATTATGAATAAGGTGTAAAAAGAAGTTTGAAGCCGGTATGTGATTAAAGGGATCCAAAAAAGGGGAAACGTACGTNAAGCATTTTCTTAATATAGCCCGGAAAAAACTGATAGGTGGTACCTGAATATTTTTTCACCAGTTGAATAATAGTGCAGTAGGAAATGCTTTCCACATTGTCTTCTAAAACGGCATATCTTTTTTTGTGCCCTAAATTTAAAGCTAGTGGGCGAAAGGCAAGACAGATTTCTTCCATGGCTTTTTCATCGCCTTTTTGGGCAGCGGGGACTAACTTAGAAAAATCTATTAACATAAAACTTTCCTTTGGGAGTAGCCGGCTCTCGGTATATTTCGCGATGACTTTAGTATAGGAAATACTTGAGAATGCATGCAAGAGGAAAAACCCTAGGAATTAGTGTTTATGCGAAGTTTGGGAAAAATGTGGATAAGTTTCAGCAGAAATTTGCAAAACTGAAAAGTAAAAGGGCAGTGAAGCATAAGTTGAGTCTGCTTAGTCTCTCCTAGTAGGAGAGGTGGCATCAGTGGGTTACTGATGGCGGAGAGGTTTGTGAAAAATTGTGCAGCATCCACTAAAGCGCAAGTGAAGCAGAAAAGCAGTGAAGTTGCACAAAAGTGCAAGTGAAGTTATGCTCCGCATAAGTGAAGTGCGGCGAAGCCGCAGTGAAGTGTTCGCGAGCGAACAGTTAAGGAAAGCTTTTGTTCCAAAAACTTAAACTTATGAAAGAAAATAAATTATTAGTTTTCGAATGAAAACATCATTAACTTCTCCGTAGGAGAACTTCACTGCACGAAGTGCACTTCACTTGCAACGCAGTTGCAACTTCACTGAGAACTATGTTCTCACTTCACTGCTTTTATTGCTTCACTGTTTTTCCGGTTGTTTTTCCCTCTACCCAGGACATTTACAAGGTGTAAGGCAAAACAGAAGTAAAGAAAAGCAGCTTATTTATAGGAAAGAAGGTACGCAATGAGAAAAGTTTATTTTGATGAGATTGCCCAGTTGGCAAAACTGGCTAAAGGAAAGATCCACAAGTTATATTTACATTGGACAGCAGGTCACTATGATAGCAAGTTTGATGATTATCATTTTAATATTACGGGCAATGGGAACATTTACGTAAGTACTGATGATTTCACGGATATTCTTAGTCATACTTGGCAGAGAAACACTGCCTCTGTAGGGATAGCACTTTGCTGTTGCAGCGATGCAATGATTTTCGCTGATGGTACATTTAACTATGGCAAAGAACCTCCTACAAGGGCACAAATTGAAGCCATGTCTATGTTGGTAGCGCTGCTGACTGAGATTTGGAATATTCCCCTAGATGAGCAGCACGTTATGACTCATGCGGAAGCGGCAGACCTGGACGGTTACGGTCCGCGGATGATGGGAACGCCGGAGTTCGAAAAATGGGATTTGTGGCGGTTGCCAGACTACGACGGTGGTTGGCGCAGCGGTGGCGTGGTGCTCAGGGGAAAAGCAATCTATTATCGTCTAAGAGGATAGTAGATGTAAGACATGCAAACAACTTTTAGTTGAAAGGAGGTGCTCAAATGACAAAGAAATTAATTGAAAAAGCAACTTTGCAAGTACAGGTTGATAATGGTGTAAATGACAGCGGTAAAGCTGTAAGCAAAACTTATACTATTAGTAATGTTAATCCTGCAGCAACGGCTGACGTTGTTTATAATGCAGGCGCTAAAATTGGTGGGTTGTTAAATCACGAGGTTCAAGCGATTTATGCAACAGAAAAACATCTGTTGACGGCAGGGGAATAAGGAGTTAAGTTGCAATAAGAGCAACTTAACGTGCAGCATCGATTTCATCGAAGTGCAGCGAAAAAACAGTGAAGTTGCACAAAAGTGCAAGTGAAGCAGAAAGACAGTGAAGTTGCACAAAAGTGCAAGTGAAGTTATGCTCCGCATAAGTGAAGTGCGGCGAAGCCGCAGTGAAGTGTTAGCAAGCTAACAGTTAAGGAGAGTTTTTGTTCCAAAAACTTAAACTTGAACTTGAAAAACAAATTCTGTTTTGTTCTATTTGTTTTTATAAATTCTTGTTTTCGTTTACGAAAACATCCACAACTTCTCCGTAGGAGAACTTCACTGCTCGAAGAGCACTTCACTTGTAGCCATGCTACAACTTCGCTGGAAACTTTGTTTCCACTTCACGGCATTTATGAACTTAGCCGCAGGCTAACTTCACTGACAACAACGTTGTCACTTCACTTGTAGCTGTGCTACAACTTCACTGAGAACTATGTTCTCACTTCACTGCTTTTAATAAGGGGGGTTTTTAAATGAGTAAAAATTTAGAAATGGTTTTTAAGGATGTAGCCGGTAAGACAAAAAATATCAGCGTTGCAGATCCGCGCGAGGATATTACTAAGGCTGAGGTAAAAGGCGTNATGGAAGGNTTNATTACTGATAAAGCATTTGTTACTACTAATGGCGATTTGGCCGAAGTGTCTGCAATTAGAGTGAGCTCAGTTGAAGATTTGGCTTAAAAAGTTAGTATGGATAATTCTTTCTTTGCAACACAAATCGCAAACTACGGGTTCCCCATGGTNNTATCTTGGTTCCTTTTGGTCAGGATGGAAACGAAACTGGAGAAACTAACAGTTGGTATTAATGAACTGCGGGATAGTATCAGTAAATTGAATAATTAAATAAGCAAAGGCCACTCACAAAAATAATGTGAGTGGCCTTTTGCAAAGCAGTGAAGTGAAAGGGCAGTGAAGTTGCACAATTAAGTTGAGACCGCTTAGTCTCTCCTAGTAGGAGAGGTGGCATCAGCGGTTTGCTGATGGCGGAGAGGTTTGTAAATGGCATGTGCAGCATCGATTTCATCGAAGTGCAGCTTTTGCTCCGCAAAGTGCAGCTGTTCCTGCGAAACGTGCAGTATTGAAAGCGTAGCTTTCAAAGTTAAGGAAAGTTTTTGTTACAAAAACTAAAACTTATGAAAATCAATGATGCTTTAATCGCATTTTATTTTGTTAATTTTATAGTTTTCGGAATGAAAACATCATTAACTTTCGAGCTAGCTCGAAAAGCTGCACTCCACGAAGTGGAAGCTGCACTGCGGCTTTGCCGTAACTGCACTTTGCGACTAAAGTCGCAAAGACTGCACAGTGAACTTAGCCTATGGCTAATTCACGTAACTTATTTCTCAATCAAGCCTTTTTCTACCAAGAATTCATGGGCAACTGTTTCCGGACTTTTACCTTTTTCTTCAACTTGGTAATTTAATCCTTTCATGGTTTCGTCGTCTAACAAAGCTCCCAATTCTTCTATGGGCTTAACGATTTCAGGATGTTTCTTTAATACATCGCTACGTACCAGAGGAACAGCAAAGTAAGGTGGGAAGAAGTTCTTATCATCTTTTAGTACTACAAGATCGAATTTTTTTAGTAGACCATCGGTAGTGAAGGCATCAATAATATCAACATCGCCACTTTCTAAGGCTATATAGCGAGAGGCGCCATCTAAACCTTTGGCAGATTTAAATTTAAAATCAAAGGCGTGCTCTAAACTAGCCATGCCATCGGCTCTGTTTAGAAACTCAAGAGTTGTTCCTGCACGTAGCAGCCTACCAGAATTAGTTAAGTCGCTGAGCTTGGATATTTTATATTTAGTTGCCAAACTTTTTGTAATAGCCATAGAATAACCGTTATTAAAGTTCATTTGTTTAAGAAGAACTATATTGTATTTTTCTTGTATATCTTTTTTGCTGGTATCATAAACCTTTACTACATCAGAAATTGGGGGATTAGCAAGTACTTCTGCATACAACGTTCCGGTATATTCCACATACATATCAATTTCATTTGTGTCAAGGGCAGTAAAACAAACATTTGTACCACCAAGATTTAGATGGCGTTCAACTTTCAAATCTGTTTTGGCTTCTAACAAGTCACCAATTAAATTTCCCAAAATCATTTGTTCGGTAAAATTTTTGGAGCCTATGCGGAAAACATTTTTGTCCTTATTTAACTGACCTATGAGGCTGTTGAACAAAAGACCAATAACAACTAAAGCTGCAACAGCTAAGGTAGCTTTTTGTTTTTTGCGCTTACGTGTTATGGTATCTCTGTTTTTAAGTGCTTCGGGTTGCAGGCTTATTGGCGTTACTAGTTCTTCAACTAAAGAGAGCAGCCAATCTAAAACTAGGGCCAGTATACAGGCTGGTAATGCACCGGCCATTATTTGACCATTGTTTACGGTTTGGATGCCACTGAAAACTAAATAGCCAAGACCACCGGCACCTATAAAAGCGGCAATAGTCATAAGTCCTACTGCTGTTACAGCAGATATTCTGACACCGGCCATAAGTATTGGCAGTGTCAAAGGAAACTGGATTTTTCGTAAAATCTGCCATCTTGTCATGCCTATGCCGGTAGCTGACTCAATCATTTGTGGACTTATCTGTGTAATACCTGTATAGGTATTTTTTATAATTGGCAGTAGGGAATAGAGAATAACAATTATCACTGCAGGTACGGGTCCAATACCAAAAAATGGTATTGCGAAACCTAGCAAAGCCATGCTGGGAATAGCTTGTACTAAATTGGCAAAACTTAAAACAGGTTTGCCTAACCAACGTTTATAGCTGATTAAGATACCAATGGGTACGCCTACAAGAATGGCAATGCTTACTGCTAAGGCTGTTAGCTGGATATGTTCAATTAAAAGCGTAAAAACCTGGGACCAATTGGCGAACATATAAGTAAAAATACTCATTATATCACCATCCCTTCATCGCTATCATCACTGAGATATTGTTTGCCTAGTATAGCGATAAGGCTTTTACGAGTAATTATTCCTGTGGCCACTTTGTTTTCATCAAGAACAATTAAGTAGGGACGATTGTGCTCGTTAATTTTTTGTAAGATTTCCACTAAACTATCAGTCTCAGATAATGTTAGCACAGGTTGTCCCATGATATCACTTGCTATACCCTCATAGTTAGGTAAATCTCTGAGCATTCCAGCAGTCAAAACCCCTAGAAATTCGCTAGTTAAGCGATTTCTTACCAATATATAATCAAGAACTTCGGAACGCATTTTTTCCAAGCAGCTAAGTAGGCTTGTTTTGGGTCCGCAAGTTGGTATGTTTTCTATCATAATGTCTTTGGCCTTTATAAATTCAGGAGATGACCAAATACGATTCTTACCAATAAAAGTTTCCACAAAATCATTAGCAGGATTTTTTAAAAGTTCTTCGGGAGTTGCGAATTGTTCGATAGATCCATTCCGCATTAGGCAAATGGTGTCAGAAATTTTAATTGCTTCGTCCATGTCATGGGTTACGAAAACGATGGTTTTAAGTAGTTCTTTTTGTAAGTCATTAAGTTCTTCTTGCAGATTATTTCTGGTAATAGGATCTAAGGCAGAAAAAGGTTCATCCATTAAAATAATATCAGGATTAGTGGAAAAAGCTCTTGCTACGCCAACTCTTTGTTGTTGACCTCCGCTTAATTCTGTTGGAAAGCGTTGCAGCATATCATGGGATAAACTTACCATGTTGAGAAGCTCTTTCATTCTCGTTGCAATGTCTTTTTCAGACCATTTGTGCAAGAGCATGGGTAAGGCAATATTTTCTTCTATAGTCATATGTGGGAAAAGGCCTGTCTGCTGAATAACATAGCCAATCTGTTTGCGCAATTCTACAGGTGGCGTATCCAGGATGTTCTTACCGTTAATAGAAATAGTTCCAGACGTTATCGGAACTAAACGATTAATCATCTTAAGCATAGTCGTTTTGCCGCAGCCACTGGAACCAATAATTGAAATAAGCTTGCCTTTTGGAATTTCTAAATCAATTCCGTGAAGGACTTCTTGATTCTTGTATTTTTTAGTAACGTTTGCAAATTTAATCATAAATAACCTCATTTCTATAATATAGTGTAACATATTATTCGGTTTTGTGTCAAATGAGGTATATTATTTGTAACATAAATAGGCCTAATAGTGGACTGTATGAAGTACTAAAGTACACTAAATTAGGACAGAGAAAAAAGGCACAAGAATGCAAGTGAAGCAGAAAGGCAGTGAAGTTGCGTATAAAAAAGCATGTGCAGCATCCGCTAACGCGGAAGTGCAGTTTTTGCTCCGCAAAGTGCAGCTGTTCCTGCGGAACGTGCAGTATTGGAAGCGGAGCTTCCAAAGTTAAGGAAAGTTTTTGTTCCAAAAACTAAAACTTATAAAAATCAATGATGCTTTAATCGCATTTTATTTTGTTAATTTTATAGTTTTCGGAATGAAAACATCATTAACTTTCGAGC
>JGI20225J20221_1001882_pt1 | contig 18271 bp, 19 predicted proteins | sample BioMet4_FD_20221 | JGI IMG/M metagenome (IMG submission 20221) | reverse complement strand
ATATCTTTCCCCGTGACACCTTGTGTTTTTGCAGAACTAATAATCCTGTGAACGGCAATCTCACTTCCCTGAAAGAGTTCTACAGCTTGTTTAAATAATTCTTGGTTGTTAATAAAACTCGTAAAAAAGTCTTTCGGTTTGCTGGCAAGAACTTTGATTTCTTCTTCGAGTAAACTCAGTGAGTCATCGGTAACGGAACAAGTCTCAATATCCATATCATTTTCCTTTTTATTGCCCTTGCTGGAGGGCATGGTTTTGGTATGACCATAGTATATCTGTATTCATTTGCCACAATAGAACAAGGCTGATCCATCCTCTATGAAGCTATGTTGGACTTACTCATGTTCTTTCAGGATGGAGCAGTCTAATACAGATAATAAGGATAGTGATGACTCTGTTTTGCAACGAGTCTGTTTTCGGAGCCATGTTGGCTTCTAGAGGAGAAAAGAAGCTGATGGATCAAGTGCGGTGAAGATGGTGGTGCGTCGGTGACGCGTCAGCAGTGAAAAAGCGCTTGTTCTGTTGGTAAATTTAAATATAACTGTATTTCTACCATGTTATAACTGCAAGATTACTATACTGACATTAAAAAGCAAAGCCCGTTCTGTCATTGTAGGCTCAGAACTGACCAGAAAACCAAAAATAAGGCTTTGTCCTCAATTGTCTAAAATAATTTAGTATCCGTAATCCACAGGATCCTGCGATTTGGGACATCGTTTGTTTTTGGAAATGAGCGTATTTTGCAGATGGGACTCTATAACAAAACCGTTATGGCTGTTCCCATGAATATGGTAGTACCAAACCCAAGCTATTTCTCGGAATAGATCAATTTTGAACTGGAAAAGGGGACTGCTCTCACAGCCCCCTACAATTATTGTACATTCCCAATCCACAGGATCCTGTTTTTTGGGTTGTCCTTTTTCCCTAGAAAATGATCCCTTCTTGGAGGTGAAGTTGTGTAACAACATCTTCAAGGGTATGATAATACAATACAAGGGCGACTTGACGATAAAACACCCTTTTGCCACCAATGAGATCATCAAGACTAATCCCAAGTTGGTCGTTGAGAAATTGTTTGAAGACTTCTATGTGCGGATAATCATATCGTGAAAACATGTTCGGTTTTCGTTTGTCCAACTCTTCAGGGAAATAGATGATGTCTGTTTTATTACGATCCTCTTTTTCTGGATTCCAAAATCGAATAATTCCAGTTGTAGCATCGTCAATCCAGGATTTCGAGTCGCAAGAAAATGCTGGACAGCCAGAAATCAGTGAAAAATCCGTCATTCCAAAGAGATGAACCTTGATGTGTTTTTCATGGTATAGACGATAGACTACAGGAAACAGATTTGCTGGTATACGCCTGTTGTTGCTTTGTCCGATTGCAATAAATTCTGGAAGCGTTTGTGAGTAGGACCACGCTTCATGGTTCTTTAAGTTGTGGATTACCGGAACCGCCATGATGTTTAATTCTTCCATGTCAAGCCAGTGATTATAGTTTGCTTCAAAGCCATTTGGGCCAAATTCAAAATCAGGACTGAAAACCATGAGATATTGACTTTGATTTAAGCTCGAATGGATTGTAAAGCGTTGAAGCAGCTGTTCCAAAGAAACGTTGAGCTTAGAGTTCATGGCAGAGAAAGCGCCATTGTCGAGGATGACACTTTCAATCATTGATGAAAACGTCGTTAAATACTCCTTGTATCTTCGCGGCATCCTGGCAGCTGTCAATAAAATGTTAAGCCTGATTTCAGGGAAACGATTAAAAATAAAATCAAGCACTTTCCAGCCAGGTGAGGATATATATACGCGCATAGTGTCCTCCACGGAGGCTCCCTCAACCGCTCCAGTTAAGGGAGCCTAGATAAATTAAGAGTTGGATTCAGATGACTTATCTGTTGTGGAACGCACCTTTTGCTTTAAAGTCTCCAGCTGTTCGATCAAAGCTTCAATCCGCTGAACTTCAATAGGAGTTTCATACTTGTCGAGTTTGTTAATTTCGACAAGCGTTTCACACCACTGTTGAACAGAGTTATTGATGTCTTTGATTCTCGATTTTGAAGAAGACCGGACGCGCTTACCTGTTTCGGAATCCTTCTTGATGTGGGTTAGAAGATCTTCTCTGTCCTCAGGATTCTCCATTAGTGAGACTAAATATTGAACTGGGTCCTGTTCCATTTTTTTTCGATATTGCATTTCTGCTATATCGTCTTTGTCAATATTCAATCCACAACCACAGACAGCGCGAACCGTTTCAAATGGGACAGGGAGTTTGTTTTTTTCCAATCGGTGCCTAAGAACAGCCGCATCGCATACATTTTTAAACTCAACAATCGGCATGTCGCCGCTGATTGTTATGTCAGCCATATGTAAAATTGTTTTAATCGGATCGCTGTCCTTGCTCAGGCCACTGGCTTCAATCATTGCACCAAACTCACCCAATCGATCAATACCCAACGCAAAATACTTTGCCACATTCGGAATTGATGCGGCATTCATATATTTCCTGAGTGAGCTCTGGGAGATGTAAGGCGTTATATATTTTCGCTGAAAAATAGGCCAAGCAGCAGGGCCACCCCTGGTAACGCAAACTTCTGACTTGATTATATTGGCCATCTCACCTTGCATAACACCAATCGATGCAGTTTGAGATTGGATATTTGCAAGAATAGGTTTGACACGCCGGTTTGTCGAAACCAATTCAGTGACCTTTTCCTCCAGTGATAGATCCTTGAATTCACCATTATGGATTTCATCCAGTATATCACTAGCTTGAATCTTCTTTGCTTTGGCTTCGTCAGGATTTTTGGGAAAACCGCCGATACCTCCAGTACCTCCGATCATAACGGAGACCGCGTCGGGGCCGTAGAGCTTTTCATATTCGGCAAAAGACATCTTCTCGTCGGGAGTGATGACTGTCACCTGAGGGTTGGTCGTGGCCACAAGAGATCCAACAGGCTCCTGTTTCTCGTCAGCCGATTCTTTGGGGATGGCTTCATGAGATATGGTANGGGGGTGAGCCGCAGAGCCAGGCCCGCCAGTGCCACCAGTAAAACCGGTAACATTCGGGGATTGAGAAGCCTTCGTGGAATCAGAATTGCCGGAATTCTTTTCAGATTCAGAGTTCATTTCCTTCTCCTGGCTTGGTTCAGACGACCCAAGCAGCTGGCGCCAATCGCTTTGCACCGGGCCGACGACTATGCTTTCGCAAAAAACGCCGGTCGGTGTCGCGCCAATGGCTAGGAAAAGAAAATGGCAGAGGGGATAGGCAGGAAAAACTATTTATTTAAGTGAGCTATTGTGTGGTGCTGGATACAGTAATCTGTCATCGTGTAGTAGTCGCGGGCTCGGCCTGGGCGTTGGATCAGCTGATCCCAGTTTCCGACAAGGCTGCTTCCCATGTCAGTGATCTTTGCCTTCAGGAGAGGATAGACTCCCTCGAACGGGGCAGGATTGGCCGTATCCTTTTCATGGGCTTTGTCCCAAAGCCAGAGCATGGCCAGTCGCATTAAGTCCGTGCTATTAAAGCGTCTTCCTGCTATACTGAGTCTGTATACAGCTTGAAGTGTCTCATCAGGAATTTGCTGCTCTCCGAAGAGACTTTCAACTGCCTTTTTTATCAGGCTTATCGCATGAACTTCAAAACTAAGTTTTTCAGGATTTTCCAGAATTGTTCTTGGGCTAGTTGATATATTTTTCGCTCTTTGGACATCATAGCTGAACGTAGATGGCTCAAAATCGTCAATTGTGATCAGCCAGGTTTCATTCAATTTGACAAGTGCGGCAAAGTCCGTTGGGTTTTCTGAACAAAACGAGAAACGTTTTCCAACAAGGGCTTTTTCTAGCGCTTCATCTGTATTTATCCCTATCGAGTAGTGCTTATAAATTCTTCCAAAATGTTTCTCAAATCCACAACCTAGGCATCCATACTTGAAATATACTTTCCCAGCTTCTTCTCCGAAATCGTTTTCAAGTCTTCGTCTAAATGGCGTGAACTTTAAATCTTCAGGTTCATCGTGTGTAGTGACATATTCGGAGGTTTCGTCTAAATATTCCTTTGATTGCATGAAATCATAAGCGCCAAGCGATTTAAAATAATCATCGTACGCATTGATGACATCACAATATCGGATATAAAGGGGGTTTCGCCTCGTGTACTCCCAGTACCAGAAGGCGATCCCCTTTAATCGATCAACGTCATCTTGGGGTGGGATATTGGTTTTGGTTGGCATATTTTGTAGTTTTAGGTACAAAAAATTTTAAATTTAACATTATAAACGCATATGCCTTGGTATAATTTTTCATTTTTTAACTGTTATAGCTATTGCGGCAATGCATTGCCTTTATCGCAAAAAATATACTGCTTATATACATCAGAAATAATTGCAGTCTTGGAAAATTGCAAAAACAAAAAACAAGTTGAATTAAAAACTACAACCTGAAGAATTGTTGCAACAAGAACACCAGTAAACATCCCCAAAAGATAACTGAGTGCAGTAAACCATCCGAAAAAAGATTTTATCAGCAAAAATCCAGCTACTGTCCCTAGGAATGTTGTCAATATCCAGCACAAAAAACACGCAAACATAAAACCAGTCCCAAGGATTAAAAGGCGGAAGGTCATTATTTGACTTGTCTCTTTTTGTATAAATCGAAATGTATTATATATTGATATAACCAGAATGATCGGCGAGAAGAAAAAAACCAACAACCAGCCGATTGGTTTTGAGCATATCCTCGATAGAAATAAACGCCATCTGGACTCTTCCTTAGACAGAGAGTCAAGGATTGTTTGACCAACTTCCTTTGTCAAAATTGCTGCTGTTAATGCGCTCATAATATCCTACCAAATTACTTTTTAAAACTAAAAAAACAACGAACCAATCAAACAAAATCTTAATCATCAATAGATTGAGAGCATTCGTTTAGACACTCAATTCTATCTCCATTGGGGAGAAAATAGCAAGCGGCACAGGCTAAGCGCCACCAATTAAAACCTGATTTTATGGCCTTATTATTTTTTTCTGGTTTACTGTTCCGCGCATCTATAGCAGACACTAATGTTGGTTTGTTTGTGCCGTTATAAAAATTGACATAACTTGACGTGGTGTCCGAAAAAATATAGAACGAAATTATTAATGCTAAAATGAGATACACCTTGCTTTTTGTTAAAGATAAAGGATTTTTCTTTCTATACGACACATATATCGCTAATGGAATCACAGACAAAGACAGGATGCAGACAAAAATTATAATATGGAGCAGTGGAGGTAGCAGCACAATCATTGACAAGATAAATCTAAATATTGATGGGTAGCTAAATATTAAATTCCAACAGTAATATATACAAAACAATGCAATACATGCAAAAAATATTTTCTTTTCTTTGTCGTCTAAATGGTACAAATATTTATGACAAGCATATTTAAACTGATTAACATAGGATAAAATGATTTTTTTATCGATCATACTTCACCCTGATTCGAAGTGTAATCCAACAACTGCTTGTAGACACTACGCTTTTCAGCAAAAACATCAATCCCCTGATATTGTTTGCACATCACTTATGAAGATAAAATATTGATATTGTTCTGTTTGTTATTTGATAAATATTTGCTAAACTAGCTTACTATCTGAATTTATTAATATAGTTTTGATAGAGTACACCCAGCGTTCTGAAAATTCGCCATGCTGTTGACCCAGAGTGGCGATGGCATAACATATCGATTTAAAATGACATTCTAGATACACAGGATCCTGTGGATTGGACTTTGAAAAAAATTCCTGATTCGGCTTGTTTTGCCCACTCTTCTCACTTTGTAGGCATATTGATCCAGTATGGGCTTCATCCAATGCACCTCGCCGCGCTTTTGGGGAGCACCCTGGACGCCAACACCACCCTCAACGACAATAATCTACTTTTCCCACTTTACCCCAGTTTCCCAAGCCTCAGTGCCGAAAATCCCGGGGTAAGACTTTTCAGGTTACCACCATTCACGGTGAATTCGTTAAAAGTGAAATTTAGCAGGAACCTGCATCCGTAGTATGTTGATTTTATTGAAATTTATGTTTTAGAGGTCGCAACACCGGGAGGAGCCCCCTCCCCTGCTCTTTTTACCGGAGCCGGAAGAGCATGGTGATCCATCTCGACAGTGTCTCTGACAATGTGATCCTGGAGAGAGAGGTCACCTGTTCCAAAAGCGCAGCACCCTGCGTATCTGGTTTCGGTGGCCAAAAGAGATGCGGGAAGTGCCAACACCACCAGGATCATAGCCATGTCAATGAAGTTGATTTTTCTGGAAGCGGTCTCCAGGTCGGACTTTTTCTGTCCTGGGCATCATTCTCCTTATTTCCAAGTTTTTTGGATGTAAACAAGCTCCGGCTGCAACTTATTGATTTAAAATGGTATTCCAAATCCACAGGATCCTGTAGATCCCACTATGACTTTTTCGGTCAATCGTGCTTATTTCCGCTGAATCTGGTGAAAACGGTGGTGGCCGAGGGCAGGAGCCTGACCCTCCGAGGTGTCGGAAAGATTGGATGCGATAATTTCAGCGTCTTTTCAAATGATTTCAACAAATTCTGACGTAAATCTTCTCCTTGGTGGGTCAAATACGACTCAAAACGCGCTTTTGGGGACCACCCTGGACGCCGACAGCACCTTCAGCGACAATGACCGACATTTCCCACTTCACCCCAGTTTCCCAAGCCACAGTGCCGGAAATCCCGGGGTAAGACTTTTCAGTTTACCACCTTGCTGGCTATTTTGAGCAGGCTCTTGTCGCCACTCGCCACTTCTCTTGAAATCGAAACGCGGCTATTTCATCTGGTTTTCGTCTGAAATTCGTGTGTTTCATCTCGAACCAATTCGGCGCTCGGAGGCGTCCTTTTCGTCGTCAAATTTAAGGGAAGGAAGTCTGTGTTGTCGTATTATCTCAAAGAATTGCTGGGCTATTTGCTTGGAATGCGATGGAGCAAGTAACAAAAACCATGTGCCCAGGATCCTGGGCAGCCAGTTTGAGGTGCCCAATCCAGGAATGACAGTCCTGCCCCATCGAGAAATCCTCCTTACTCGAATCGAAACGCAGCTAATTCATCTCATTCCCGTCTGAAATCAGTGCATGAAAACAAAAGCCCAAGCTGCTCATGCTCGGGCTTTCCTTCGAAGTTCGGCAAGTTCCGGGCTACTTCGGACTGCGTAACCGACTCGGCTTGGGATGGATGGTCAGCAGCTGCGCTCCGACGACAACGACGATGGTCCCCAAAGCAACACCCAACAGGAACGAAAACATACTTATCTCCTGGTTATCTGGTTATAATCCCTAATCATCCTCAGGAAGCATGATGGTCAGGACGGGCTCCCCGTGATCACCTGGGCCGATGTGGGCGACGACATCGACAGTTTCTTTCCGTCCCGGGGCCATCAGGAAGTCGACTTTGAAGGTGACGCGGTCCGTGTTGGCGGCTTTCCTGGCAGCGAACAGCGCCAGAACCATCAGATCATGGAGTCGGCCGGTGACGGATTGCCCTTCACCATCGAGTCCAGCAGGTACTTCGACATAGCCGTGGAACAGGTGATCGGTCACGACGGTGTGAAGCTTGAAGCCGATAGCTTTTGCAGCTTCGGTGACGTCTACCAACACGCCATCGGCAATCGCTTGCTCTCGGGTATAGGCATAAACTACGTTCCAACTGTCATCCTTCGGCATTTTCAGCACCGCCCTGGTTTCGCCCAAGCAACTTTTCGATCCGCTCACGGAAGTTCACAGTAAGCTCAAGGCCAATTTCGGCGTAGCAACGGATGATCGTTCCATCGACATCGAGTCCAGAGGTATCCATAATTCTGAAAAGCTGCTCAATCTGACGAAATGCGTTGATGATCTCATCTTTCAAAGTGAGATTATCGAGGTGTTGTGGTGGCATAAGGTGTCCTTTATTTCCTGGTGAAGAAGGAATTTTGAGAAGAAGGATACCCTGGGCCGGGGAGTCGGTCACGGGGACAGGGAAAAAGCTGGAACTGGGGCGGAGCTTTTCGTACGTTGGGCCGGAGCGGGATTTTCCTGGAAGTTCAGGGCTGGGGGAGCCCAATGGGGGAGGCCAGGGGAAAACGCCCAGTAGGGGGCAGGAGGGAGAGAATCCGAGGGGTGTCCGAGGGATGCCGGCCGGAGGAGAACAGGACGGGCCAGGGTGGCTCCATCCGCGAGCACAGAAGGGCTCCGGTGATGAGCAGCTTGTCAGCGTGGTGTCCGGTTTTTTCAGACCATGCGTCAGCAATGTCCAAAAGCCCAAAGTCGAAATTATGTGTATTTTAAGTGTGTTGAATTTAATATGCTGAAATCATAGACGATTATCTCAAGCTAAGGACGTTTGGACTTTTCGGGTGCATCCTCCGAAAAGCTCATCCGGGAAACCTTGTTGACGCGGCGGCCATGGGACAGGGGATTATGCTCTGGAGGATGCCCTTTGGGAGTACCTCCGAAAGATCAAAAGTTGGCACTAAATGACATTCAACCTCCAGATATCATCGGGAGAGTTTATGAAAACTATGCTTGTGCAAGGAAAATATCCCGTCATAGCATTGATGATCATAACTTTGATGTCTGGATGCGCACCTTCAAAAGGACTGACACTCAATGATGCTTGGCATGTTATCAAGGAAAAGAAATTTGTCGATCTTACCCATGCCTTCGCGCCCGGGATTCCACATTGGAAAGGTTTTCCTGACGAAAAATTGGAAACTTTGTATTGGTATGAACCTGGAGTTGGAAAATTAGGGAGCGGATTTTTTGCTCAGTCCTTCACGCATGTCGGACAGTGGGGGACACATGTCGATCCACCTGCTCATTTTGTCAAGGGTATGCGCACCGTAGATCAGATTGATGTCAAGGAAATGATCCTTCCGTTAGTTGTGATTGATATTCATGAGGCCGTGACAAATAATCCTGATTATACCATCACGATGGATGACGTTAGGAATTGGGAAAAGAAACATGGCCAGATACCGGAAGGGGCATTTGTAGCTATGCGAACCGATTGGTCGAAACGATGGCCGAGCATGGACGCCATGCAGAATAAGGACACCAATGGGATCGCACACTATCCTGGTTGGAGTATGGAAGTTCTGAAGTATCTTTATGAGGACCGTAAGATAACTGCTTCAGGTCACGAGACCACCGATACTGATCCTGGTGTAGCTACTTCCAAGGATGATTATTCTTTGGAGACCTACATTTTGAAGAGCAATCATTATCAAATAGAACTCTTGGCGCATTTAGATGAAGTGCCTGAAGCTGGTGCGCTAGTCGTAGCAAGTTTTCCAAAACCAGAGGATGGCTCGGGATTCCCTGCCCGAGTGTTTGCCATTTTGCCTTGATAATATTATCAATTCAATCAATCTTATTGAAATCAGTGAACCGGCGAAGGGAAAAATGTCAGTGCACAGTGTGCTAGGAATCAGTTGTTTTCGAAGTAACATAGAGATAAAATGATCAGGATGTTAAAATGACAATACGCGATAAGAAATTTTTTGTTTTGAACGTTATATTAATTCACTTGACACTTTTTGTCTTTCTTTTGGTCATTTTGATTACACCATCAAGGCTTGATATCCATATTATCGTATCATGTATGTTTTGGGTGTCAATGTTTGCAGTGATTTTTTCGAACTAAACAAAATAGATATAGAATTTCCTTGTGGTTTATAACGTCACTGTTGGCATCTTTTATACTATTAAGCCCTGGCATGTTAACGTTTATAGCATGTCAATTAATGGGTTTGCTCCATAAGCGCCAAAAATATTACTGAATAGCAATTGGTAAATCAATTGAAGGAAATGGTGAAAATTTCAATGTTCTCCTAGGACGAGGAGCATTGCTCCAGGAGGGGAAGATTGCTGAAAGGTCCCCTTGAAAGCTAGCGTTGCCTAAATATATTACCCGATGCATCTGGTTCGATAAATAATGTCTTTTCCCCTACCCGGCCAACCTGTTTCGCACCACTTTTACTGTGAATTCACTGCCGTTGTCAGATCGGATATGACTTTTGCTATAAAAGATATAAATGTATGATGGAGTCAGATATATGCAATATTACAAAAAGTTACTTGTGATAAATCTGGTACTCATTCACACAGTTCCATTCATTTTGTTTCTATTTTTGTCATCCATTCTGTTGAGAAAAGGCCCTCAACTTGCATTGCCGTTTTGTGTTTGGCTAATCATGTTTGCATCTTTGTTTTTTACAGAAAAAGATAAACGAATGATCCCGTTGTGGTGTCTAACCTCATTGGTATCTAATTTAATATTAAAACCAGAAATTGTAATTTATGCTGTATGGTCAATATACGGATTTGGTAGATAAATGATTTGCCATGACAGGATATTGGCCTTTTCCCTGCTGCATATACCCCTAATTCAAACAGTTAAATCACCGCCTCTGGAGGCGTGACCCGAAAAGGTTCGACCGATCCGGGGTTGCTGGAAGTACAAAAAGAAGGCTCTCCAACCCAAGCCCGCCGGGGGCGTGGTCACGGGGACAGGGAAAAAGCTGGAACTGGGGCTGGGCTTTTCGTACTTTGGGCCGGAGCGGGATTCCCCTGGGAGATCGGGGATGGGGGAGCCCAATGGGGGAGGCCAGGGGAAAACGCCCAGGAGGGGGTAGGAGGGAGAGAATCCGAGGGGTATCCGTGCGATGGTGGGAGCCCAGGTCCAGGACCGGGGCCTTGGATAAGTTCAAAAAGAAAAAACTGTTATTTTAGCATGTTAAAAATGCAGGAAGCTGCTAAATTTAGTTTTCTGCGCCAGAATCAGCGAAATCGATGCTTTCGAGGTAGTTTTGTCGACACGAGCGGCAGCTTTCTCGATAAAAAAAAGAACCAGAAATCACCGTTGAATCGGTATTTCAATCATCAAAAATGAACGTCTTTTAACCTACGATTTCATNCCCGANAAGTTGACAGNTTGAAAATTTAAGGTAACGTCTCTTTGAAGACAATCACGAACAAACAAACTCAAGGAGACTCACCCATGCCTATCGCATCGAAATTTGACGCCATGAAACTTCGCACCATGATCACCGAAGGGAAAACTGCACAGCAGATCATGGACGCTTTCGACATCAAAAAAGCGAACCTGAAAGCCCATCTCCTGAAACTGATGCAGATGGACCAAAAATTTTACAAGATCGAAGGGATGGAAGAGCGTGCGGTTTCGGGAAATGTGAAGTTCTCCAGCACTGGTCTCCGCCTGTCCCCGACGCTCCTGGCCAACTACGGCTTCAAGCAGGGCGACGAGTTCAAGGTCTCCTGTCTGGATGCTGGGAAGATAGTTTTGGAGAAGAAGTAGTTAGCTAACTGGATTGTTAGGAAATAGTTGCGAAATGGCCCACGTCGTCCTGTGAAGATGGTGGCGTGGGTCTTTATTTGGAAGAGGTTGTATAGTACTGTTCTGTAAATTATTTTAGAAAATTTATATAGGTACTGGTCGGTAAACCCATAGCTGGAGAAATTTCTGTGGACAATTCGTTTTTTTTGAAACGTATTTTTGAAGGATATGTGCAATGTTTTAGGGTGGCAAGATGGCATATGAGCTGTACCTATAGTGATATGACTCAAAATGATATCAATTTCTTTTCAGATCTTGGATCAAAATTAGGATTTTTATCTATACGAGAAAAATCAGAAACACCGCCTGACGGTCATTTTTACAACAACAAAAGCAACCCACGAGATCTTGTTTGGGTAGACCCAAACACAGGGAAAGCTTTTTTACACGTAGAGCGGGAAAATAAAACCGAAAGCGCAGTTGATGCGGTTGTGAATCCTTTGAACAAATTGTCAGATTCAGCCAAATTTAATGATGGCCGTCTGCTAGTAGCTGTTTTTGGATGGATCACAAGAACTGATCTTGAAAAAGTATTGGGTTATATAAAAGGAAAAGATTCTTGTTATACTAGAAATGACTTACTGATTATTGCTTTTGTTGGACAAAATCAAAATGATGCAACAGATATTGAAGCGTATGTACTTTCTGAACATGGTAATTTTAGGCGAAACGCATCTTCAAAAATAGACAGGGGGGGGTTTTGGTATAGTTATTTTGAAGAAGGCAGTACTTGGGAAGTTTATTAAATTATTCTTGGCCAACTACGGCTTCAGCCAGGGTGATGAGTTCAAGTTCTCTGCTCCTGAAGCAGGGAAGATCGTCCTGGAAAAAATCTAGCCAGCTAGTTTTGTTGGAATGTTGTGCAGATAGGCCCACGTTGTCCTGTGAAGAGGGGTGACGTGGGTCTTTAGTTATTTTGGAGAATATGATATAGAGAAGCTGGCTTGTTTTGGGCTGATTAATTTGGGTTCAGCATAAAGAAGCAGGTTCAGTTTTGCTCCAACAATCCTTTGGAGTTTGCCATGAATACCCAACCCATTGGAACAAATAGATTTTATCATCCATCACTTAGTAAAAGCATTCGACATAAAAACTTTGAGTGTTTTTATACTGCTGGCGATGAATTGATAAGTAACAATATTGTTGACTGTTTTGACGAAGTAGAAAAGTATCTAAAAGAATTCTATGAAATCGAATACGTCCCGTTTGTAGTGATTTATATATATCACGATTTGCGCGCAATGAATGAGGCCTTTAAACGTGAATTGCCTAACGATCAATGTTGTTTCGTTACAATAAAAGGTGATGTTTCACTTGTTACTTTCACGTCGAAAATAGGTGAATCGTCTGTCAAACCAATACTAGCGCACGAATTGTCTCATGTCACATTTTCCTTCTTATCTGGCAATAAAGAGATTAATAATATACAACAAACAATTCCGCTCTGGTTGGATGAAGGGATTGCAATGTATCTCGATAAAAAATTCAGAGTAAGTTTTGCAGAAATCGAACGGAAAAGAACAAACATTTTAAAACATCCTAGCATTGATTATTTTCCACAATTATCATTGTTGTATACATATTTCAACAGATTAGACGAATCTATTGAGTTTGGGCCAAAGGGGATGATGGCATACGCGTATAGCTACTTTTGTGTGTCAGACATGGTAAGTAGCTTTGGGAAAGCTGTCGTCGTAAGTTTTATAAAGAAATTAAAAATTAGCAAGTTAGATTTTAACGAACTGTTTGAGACGTATTTTAATTTGTCCGTAGACGAATTCGATAATAAAATGAAGAAAAAATTTTTGTACAATGAAATGAATTAACGCAGCTAATTTAATGAAAACTACGGCTTCAGCCAGGGCGACGAGTTTAAGGTCTCCCGTTTGGAAGAGGGGAAGATCATGCAGGAGAGGATTTAGATTTCTCATGGTGAAAACAAATAAATTTTCAGCATTCAGACGATAAATATATAAGTGTTAGCTTTCTAATCTAACCTTTAAAACTGATCGAATCATCAGTTTGTGGTTTTATGGAGTGAGTCACATATGATCCGCTGTTATGGAATTCACTGGCATAGCAATAAAGTTTTCTGGGGCAAACAAAACGATGCAGGAAAATTATTTGGTGCTGCAAGCAAAAGCGCAAAAGCCAAACCAATTGATTTTAGAAACCAGCGTGGAATTTATGCCCTCTATGCCGACTATGACTTAGTTTATATCGGCCAAACTGGGTCTGGGGAAGACAGGTTATTTAACCGTATAAGATCACACAGAAGCGATCATCTCTCAGACCGATGGAACAGATTCTCTTGGTTTGGGACTCAATGGGTAACAACAAAGCAAGAGCTCTCTGTGGATACCATTCGTCTTGATGAAAGTGTTGAAGTTACACTAAATATTCTTGAAGCAGTTTCTATAGCCATTTCAGAACCACGGCTAAACCTTCAAAGAGGTAGGTGGGGAGAGGCTACCAAATATTTTCAGTGGTGGGATCGTCAAGATGACCACGAGGATGATGAATAACAAATTTTTCCCGAGAAGTTCTACAAGATCGAAGGGATGGATGCTCGTACGGTCTCCGGTAATGCCAAACTCTCCAAAACCGGAATCCATTTAAGCCCAACCCTCCTGGCCAACTACGGGTTCAGCCAGGGCGATGAGTTCAAGGTGTCGTGCCTGGAAGAGGGGAAGATTGTTCTGGAAAAGAAGTATCTAGGATTTCGGATAGTTCTGTGAAATAGGCCCACGTCGTCCAAGAAAATTGGTTGGCGTGGGTCTTTATTTGTTTGTGAGTTGATGGTATAGGAATTTTAGATAATTTTAGAAAACTCTAAGACAACAAATCTGACGTGACTAAGCCGGATATGAGGTAGATCCCAATGATTTATGATCCTTACCGTTCTCTTCCTCCGTCTTGGGTGTATATGCAAGAACATCTAGCTAAAATGGATCGTATTATTAATCCAGAATATTTAAAAACATTTGACTCAGCCGGTTGTGCTGCAAGACTTCAATCTGCGATAGACAGTGCTGGCGGTATTTCACGGATATCAGAAACGCTAAACTCATTGTCTAATACGGTCCAGGGGCTTCAATACCTACATGATCAGCATGCCACTTTATCTGCTGCGACTAAGACGCTTGATTCTTGTTTTAATGTCAATAAGCTTGGAGCAAGTTTAGGTTCAGTAGATACTTTAGAAAAGCTGGGGAAAACGGGATTAACTTTTGCAGATGTTCATCCATCTTGGCTAGACAATCATACAACTCTCCCCGCAGCGTATGAATCGATTCAGCGTCAGCTCGGTGCTACAGTCAATGAAATATTCAGCAGAACGGCATTGATAAGTCAAGTCGCTTGCGGAATTGATTTTAATGCAATCGAATGTGTGACTGGGTTGTCGACGGCGACTGTTCTTGGAATGGAAAAATATTTTACCCGTTTTGTCGGGAAATATGATTGCCTTGCAAGTTATTTCTGCGAATCTAATAATATTGTTAGGTTCCCTTCGTTTGTATTGCCAAGTGCTGCAAGAGAAGTTTTGACAACAACACAAGTCATAAAGTCATGTGATCTTGCTGAAGATGAAATATCAGATGACAATGTTGATGATGAAGAATTTGCTAAATCCGTCAATGATATAAAATCAGATTGTGTAAGCTTACTTAGGTCTGTTGATCCTGATTTGGTTCTACCCTACGCGGGGGCTTGGGAATCTTTAAATGAGAATAACCCTGATAAATCCAGACATATTTTAACTTCCTTAAGAGAATTATGGTCGCATTTACTAAGACGATTAGCCCCAAAAGAACAAGTTCTTAATTGGCTAGTTGGAAAGGGTGATGATCTAATTGATGGCAATAGGAATCCAACTAGAAGAGCCAAGGCGCTTTACATGTGTAGAGAGATAGATAGCGACCCCTTAAAAGATTTTATCTGCTTTGATATAGGATCATTTGTGAAGATGCTAAATTTTTTAAACTCTTTGCACGAACTTAGGCAAGGGCTGACAGAGTTGCAGCTTCGACGGATTTTAATTAGAACAGATTCTTGTCTTATATTTTTATTGCAGATAAATACTGAAATGAATTAATATAAATTTAATGCCATGTCAATTGTCTACCAAGGTAAAGAGTATCTCTGCCTTTATGATTTGCATAGGTCTGTAAATAGGAAACCTATGGTTTCTGTAGAGACTTTTTGTTCTCGGATACATTCTAGGTACAATAAAAATGATGGCATAATCAGTGACTTTGATATTTCACAAGCACTCTTTTTAGACAAAAAAGAATATTTTTCGATATATGCTAAAAGGAAAACTAAAATAAATATTGAGGGTAAAAATATAATTCTTGAAGATTATTATAAAGAATTTTGCAACACAGCAGTCTCCTACGGATCTTTTAGGAATAGAGTTCTAAGCTTAAATAAACGGAATATTTTAGATAATAATTCATTAAATAACGCTCTAAGTATGGATAATAGCAATTGGATTTCTTTCTATGGAGGGGGAAGAAAAAGAGAATTTGTCTATGAAGGGGACCTGTATCCAAAGTATTGTGGGAAACATTTTAATAGTGTAGCATCTTTTTTGCGAACGGTTGGTAAATATTCAGGAAAAGCAACAATATGGAGTAGGTTGAAGAAGAACTGGAGATTGGATGACGCTATATCAGAACCAGTCCTCTCTATTGATGAACGACCTGGAAAAATTTATTTGATTGAGAATACTTGTACGCATAAAAAATACGTTGGCTTGACTGTGATGTCTTTACAAAATAGGTGGGGGAATCATCTACGAACAGCATTTGAATCGATGTCAAACACTCCATTGCACAAGTCTATAAGGGAGTTTGGAAAAGACAATTTTACAATTACCTGTATTGAGGAAAGCCTTTCACAAGAGATTTTGCCAGAAAAAGAAAAATATTGGATTGAAACTCTTGGTACTATTGCACCTAATGGTTTTAATGTTCTGGAAGGTGGACAAACTGGTGGTGGACGGAGGAAAAAAATTGTCTATGAAGGTGTTGAATATAATTCAATAGTTCAAGCGACTTATATTCTTTCGCAAAAATCCGGTCTGCCCGAGCACGTAGTTGCAAAGCGTTTACAGGCAAATAAAAAAATCCCTGTAATGGCTAGGAAGCATAGTAAACATCCTGATGCTGGTTCAAATCTATGGCGAAGGTGGAAACAGCTGATTAGGGATACGAAATTAAATATTAGAAACGGTGAAATCGCTGACGAATGGCTTGAATATGATAACTTTAAAAATGATACATTGCAAACTTACAATCCAGCACTTTGCTTAACTCGTAAAGATGAAACTCTTCCATGGGGAAAAAATAATTTTGAGTGGACGACCAAGAAAGAACGTGTGACAAGAACTTTTGGAGAAAAGTATATACTTAAAGGGATAGTTTACAACTCTTTGACTGCTGTTGCTGAAAAATATGGGATCAACTTGACGACATTGAAATATAGAATTAGCAAGCTTAATATGAATATTGAAGAGGCTGTAAATAAGAAATTAGGTAAAACATCAAAGAATAACAGGGGTGGATTTATTTTTGAAGGCATCCACTTTGACTCTGCGAATAAAGCCAATATTTATGCTGCTCAAAAGTACAATATCTCGCTGTCTAAAGCAAAAGATAGAATAACTCGCGGATTGCCACTTGATAAACCTGATCATGCCGTCCCTTGTGTTGTTAATGGGATTAATTTTAAAAGTGAATCAGCTGCCGCAGCGCATTTCGGTGTAAACAAAAGTACGTTTCAAAAAAGGAAAAGGTTGGGATGGTCTTTGGAGCAAGCACTTGGACTTATGGCGAAAGAGGGGTGATCCACTGTAGTTTGCAGTGCCGCTTCCTACATAACCATGTAACTCCATGGCATTCAAACTTAACACCATTAAATCATTAACAATTCATCTTCTCCCATCCTCCCGAATCCCCGTTTCTCCTCCCTCCGCGAAAAAATCCCATCAACCCCCTTGACCTCCCCAGGTCAAATCCGTACTTACCGCGAGCCAACGACGCGCCAACGAAGCCAACGGTTTTGGCCCCCAACTTTTTCTTGGGAACGGAAATTTTGGGGTTGACTTCGGGACGAGTTTGGGGCATTTAGCCTGTTCCCTGATTCTGTTTATAGGACCGTAGCTCAGGGGGAGAGCGCTTGCTTGACACACCACAAGCGTGATTTAACCCCCTAAAATCCTTTTAAAAGCCCCTATCACAAAGTGATCCTGTTGGCGGACTGCCAACGGGGTCTTCTTCTATTTATCGGTCTGAGATTCGGACTTTGGCGAGCCGTTGGTCAGCCGTTGGCGTGACTGTGGCGTGGGAATTGATTGAATCCCCCTCGTCGAGAGGGAACCTTGCTTTTATCTGCCTCGTTTCGATAGGGAGTTTGGGCTTGGGCGTCGGTGGCGGGTTGTAACTTTCACAAGGATGTCTTTGCATTTTTGAAGTCGCGAAACAACTTTCAAAAAATCTTTGAGTTACCGCCGATGCAGGTAGCTGCATCCCCTCCATCGGCGCTTAATGGAGGTAACAACCTCTTTGTATTTATTGTTTTTTTCGTTAAGGGCCCGGTCAGGCGGCGATCTTTCCAAATCATCCTTCAAATAGGTTATTGACGTAAGCTTGCGTTGTCTTCGCCAACCGGTGGGCTCCCCTTTGGCACAGCGCAGTAAATCAAATTTTATGACGGGTCTGAACCTTTACCCAAGGAAAGAAGAGATATCCGTTTTGAAGTAAAAATTTATATGCTGGGCTGCGATGGCAGGTATTAATATATAATGAAGTTTTATGCTTGATATCGTTATGAATGCGAGAATTAATTGAAAAATAGTAATATTTTACTAAGTCATGCAACTCCA
>JGI20225J20221_1001881_pt1 | contig 18274 bp, 8 predicted proteins | sample BioMet4_FD_20221 | JGI IMG/M metagenome (IMG submission 20221) | reverse complement strand
TACGCTCATAGAGGGTTTCATTATATACCTCTCGTAAATTATAGGGGAATTGTACGGTTAATGGTGATTAGACGTATTCCAAAGTCAAAATTTACCGTTATGGTTACACTCTCTAAAACCAATAGAAACGTCCGATAATTAGACACCTACGTATACTTAGCATTAGGTGCAAATGGAACTTTGCGGGAAAGCAGACCCCATATGGCAAAGGGCGGTAGCAACGCCGGCCTATACCCCACGTAAGAGGAAAACGTAAATTGACTAATGGGTCCAATAAATACTCCTTCATAAGGAATAATAACGATATTTCCTTGACTAGCTTCTCGTCTTTTTTGAAGCGGGGAGTTTTTCCTTCATACCACAAGCCTATCAGATTATTTCCATTTCGGCGGACAATAAGGCCAACCACTTAATACGAGTCCGGCAGACGGGCATTAACGTACGGCCATGACAACGTCGAAGAAGCCGAAATAGACTTCCGCGATTTAGTAGACAGGCTGATATGCAGAACGCCAGCCTTGAGGAGGCTTAATAGGACCTTTCGCCAGTGAAGGTAGCTAAAAAACATAACGACCTAATAAGCGGCAGGGCGCAAACATCCTTTACAAAAAACTATAACGAACGGAGTGCACAGGTGCCCAATTTAGCCCATAAACAACACCTCCCGTAAGTAATAAAGTTCCCCTTACTCCCTTGAAACCTTCTGCATAACGCACTCTACTTGCCCCTGCCCATAGAGCAAGCCTGAATATAACCCTCAGACCTTTAAGACAAAAACTATTTTGGGTTTTATTTGTTTCGGATATAACATTTGAAAGACTGGCCGAAAATGCAAAGTCAAAACAAATGAACATAAAATTACCTTGATTTAAAATTAGTTTTTTCGTTGTAAATCCTAATACTCCTTTTCCTCGCGGAACGATATATGGGTTTTTGCCCCCTCGTATTTCCAATGATGGAGCGACCATCCTCCATGCTCTCCAGGGGTTTTGCGTACAGGCCGGAACTTTCGATGCCGGTGACACCTACTCGATTGGTAAGACCGCTGTAGGGAACTCCATAAACTTCTTTAAATGATGTGGAAAAATGAGACAGATTAGTATAACCTGTTGCATAAGCGACTTCAGAAACCGTTAGTTTTTTTTCTTTTAATAGAGTAGCAGCCTGCTGCAAACGGATATTCCGGATAAATTCCCGCGTGGACAGGTTAGTGAGCTCCTTTAATTTCCGGTGAACATGTACACGGCTCAATCCCACATTAGAAGCCAACATCTCTACACTCAGATCCGGGTTGGACAAGTTCTCATTAATAACCTTCATGATCCTACTCATTAGAATTTCATCAGCAGATCTCATAGAGATTTTTTGTAATTTATCCTCTTGCTGCTGAGCACCACTAAATTTATTACGCAATAATTTACGATTGGAAATCAGATTGGCAATCGTACTCTTCAACAACTCCGTATTAAAAGGTTTAACCATATAGGCGTCCGCCCCGATTTCCAGCCCTTCCACTTTATCCTCTTGGGTAGACTTCGCAGTCAATAATATTACAGGTACATGGTTAACATTTGCATTCTGCTTTATCTTACGACATAAGGTCATTCCATCCATTTCAGGCATCATTATATCACTGATGACCAAATCCGGTGTATCAGCTAAAATAATGGAATAAGCCTCTTTCCCGTTTTTGCAAGTCATAATCCGATATTCACTTTGCAATTCTTCTTTCAGGTAAGTTTGTATCTCTTCTTCATCTTCCACAATCAGCAAACGCATCCGGGTCCTGGACTTAACCCCTCCTTTTCTGTGCTCACCCGCCTCCTCTTCCACGAACTCTTCCTCAAGCTCACGCCTCTCCGGACTTGCCAAAGCGACATGAGACTCAACATTTACCTCTATATCTTCCAATTCGTCGGCACGGAGATGCATGGATCCCAGTGGAATACGTATGATAAAACGGCTCCCCACAGCATCCTCGCGATTTTCAGCCCAAATAATGCCATGATGCAATTCTACTAATGAACGGGAAAGATGCAAGCCAATGCCTGTGCCGAAATTGGATTTCGTTACATCATTATTTATTTGGTAGAAACGCTCAAATATTTGTTCTATCTCATCCCTGTCAATACCAATACCACTGTCAATCACCGTAATCTCAAAATATTCTCTCAAAGCATCTTTACGCATGGAATCTTGTCCGGTAGAAAGCAAGACCTTGATTTCACCCTGTTCCGGAGTATATTTAAAGGCATTGGAAAAAATATTCATCAGAATTTTATCAAAGTTATTCAAGTCCACCCAAACTTTCAATTGAGACATTGCATGTTCAAAAGTAAACCGGATATTTTTTTTCCTGGCCAAATACTCAAAAGTCAACATAATATCATCAATGAATCCCACCATGTCCGTCTCCCTGAATCTCATGTGCATCTGCCCCTTATCCAGCTTACGGATATCCATTAATTGGTTAATCAGACGAAGAATGCGCTGGGCGTTACGATAAATCATCAAATATGTTTTGTGCAGATTATCATCCTTTCTATCAGCCAATAACTTTTCCAACGGATTGATGATTAGTGTCATCGGGGTACGTATCTCATGCGAAATATTAATAAAGAACTGCAATTTAGCTTCATTCAGTTGTTCTGCATGCTCCCGCTTCATCATTTCACGACGATGCCGCATACGAGATAAAATATAATTCACAACACCCAACAAGAGCAAAGCAAATAGAAATACATACATACAATATGCCCACCACATCTGGTACCAGGGAGGGGTAATCAAGATTTTTATAGTGCGTACATCAGAATAATTGCCATGATTCAGTGCCCGTACCTGAAAAGTATACCTCCCCGGGGGAAGGTTATTATAAGTCACTTTATTTACTCCGGGTTCAGTACTGAGCCATTGGCTGCTCAACTCCTCTACCTTGTATTGATAAGAAATTTGCTCCGGATTGTTATACTGCAAGGTGGAAAATACAATGCTAAATGTATTATCCCGGTAAGATAGCTGAAATAAATTCGCATCCAACACAGAAGTATATATGACAGGTTTCCCGCCCGAACGGATGCCTTTATGAACCGATTGGTTAAATATCAGGAAGTCAGTAATCCAGACTTCTGTGTTTTTCAAGTTATTTCCAATCGTATTCGGTTTAAAACTGGTAATGCCGTTAATGCCGCCAAAATAAATTTTACCTGTCTTATCCTTATAATAAGCACCATGCGTGAACTCATTCCCCTGTAAACCATCACCTGCATAATAATTAATAAAACGATTGTTTGCTACATCATATTTACATATCCCCATATAAGTACTAATCCATATATTCCGTTTATCATCTTCACAAAGTCCGCATATCACATTATTGGGTAACCCATCCTCCATGGTAAAGCTTCTCATTTCCTGCGTTTTCTTATTGAAGCAATAAAGTCCGTCCGTAGTACCCGCCCAAATATTTCCGACATGATCTTCCATCAACGCATATCCCACTTGGTCTTCAATCAATGCATTAACATGCTTGTAATTGATAAAACTGCCGTTAGCCGGATTGAAACAACTGATGCCCTTGTAATGCCCTAACCATATAAGTCCTTCACTGTCACATAGAATATAGTTTATCCAGTCATTAGCCAATTCATTCCGGGTCAGATTACCGGTTTCCTTTTTGGAAGACTCGTAATGCTCCAGCTTTTTAGTAATCAGGTTATATCGGTAAAATCCGGAGCCGAAAGTTCCGATATAGAGATTCTTATGCCGGTCTTCCGTAATAGCATATATCTTCTTGTTGTCAATAGGCAACGGATACTCACATTCTCCAGTTTTCCGATTTAATCTTGCCAACCCCTGCGGTGTATAGGAGCCCATCCAAAAGTTTCCCTCTGTATCTTCATACGTACACATAATGGTGTTGGCAATTGAGCGGGAACTGTTATCAGGCTCATAATGACGTATTTTCTTTCCGTTTACATCCAGTTCAAATACTCCTTCATTATCCATACCAACCCATAAATGGCGGTTACGATCCTGATAAATAGACATAACAGCCCCCCGACCGATAGGGTTATAATGGATAGACCGAGCCCCATAATATTCAAATGGATTTTCTTGTTTTGGAATTAAAACGACCCCTCTCTGGTAAAGAGCCAGCCACAAGTTTTTATCCCGGTCTTCCAGAATAGAATGTATTTTCCCCTCCGACAAGTCCAATGGAGCGGAGTTTATTGCATAGTCTTCAACTTTTCCGGTAACCCTGTTAAATGTCTTCAATCCCTGTCCATCAGTACCAATTAAAAGCCGGTCATCAACCAACGCCATACAGTAGATCGACAAGGCCCCACTTCCCGAATAAGGAATAGGAACAAAGTGGTTCTTCGCCCGGTCATACCGGAACAAGCCTTGCTTTTGTGTACCTATGAAGAGATTGCCGTATTTATCTTCTATGATGGAAGAAATGTTATTGTCATTCAGCGTAGAATTCTTGAAAACGCTAACTTTTTGCGTCGATGGATAGTAGCACAATAGCCCGTATCCTTCCGTACCAATCCAGATGTTATGGTGGGAATCTTCATAAATGCTATAATGGAAATTATAATTAACTTGCTTCATGATAGCTTCCACGGAGATTGCTTTTTTCAAATCACGTCCTAACTTAAATATTCCCTGACCGGACGTCACTATCCATATTTCACCATTATGCAATTCCTGCATTTTGGTTATATGGGGAAACACCTGCTTGCCCTCACGTATCATCGGTATCTTCCTGAATGAATCTGTCTCCCGATCATATTTCACCAGACCATTGATACAACCCACCCATAAATTCTGCCGGCTATCCTCAAAGAGCGTACGTACATAATTGTTTTTCAAGGAAGTAGAATCCCCTGCCACATGCTTGTAATTTGAAAAGCGCAACCCGTCAAATCTTCCGAGCCCGTACTCGGCCGCTATCCAGATAAATCCCCGTTTATCCTGAAGAATCTGGTTGATCAAGCTACTGGATAACCTGTTATTGGTAGAATAGAATTTACCGGTTTGTGCTCCGACCTGTGCCAAACAACACCAACCGACTAAAACAAGAAAGACTCTCCGTAAGAATATTTTCATAGCATCATAAGTAAGTAGTACAAAGATAGTAGAAAAATGGGAAAATATAACATGGTGAGAAGGTGATTATCATGTTGATAGGCCCTTAAATCATGATAAAAGTATATAGGCAACGCCTGCAAAACATTTTGTAACATACGGAAAAGTCACGTTACCCTAAAAGGTAACATCGGTAACATTTCCTAAGCAACTTTTAAAAGAAATCACATACTTTTGTCTCAGTTCAAAAACGATATTTAACCATTTAATTTAATAACATGAAACCAAAAAAAGAAAAGCACGCTTTTATATCTTTGTTAAAAGAGAATATTATTGTTATTCCATTAAATTAATTTTATTATGAAATGCACAATTTATTATTTTAAGCCTCTAGGGCTTTTATTCTTTTTATGCCTGATACCTCTATGGGCGTTTACACAAAACATTACAGTGAAAGGAGTGGTAAAAGATGTTATGGGAGAGCCAATTATCGGTGCAAGCGTTATGCAAAAAGGAACCAGTAACGGCATTATCACAGACCTTAACGGTAGTTTTTCCCTGAACGTACCTGCTAACGCCACAATTGCCATATCATTTGTGGGTTACAAGACGCAAGAAATCCCGGTAAGCGGAAAAGCTCAGTTGAACGTTACGCTAAAAGAAGATACTGAAATGTTAGATGAAGTAGTTGTTGTCGGTTACGGACAAATGAAGCGTTCGGATTTAACAGGTTCTGTAGTATCGGTAAACAGTGACGCAATAAAAAAATCAGTAATTACTTCTGTAGATCAAATACTGCAAGGCAGAGCCGCAGGTGTACAAGTGCAAGCCAACACAGGCATGCCTGGCGGTAGTTCTTCTATCCGTATCCGTGGCATTAATTCACTCAATGCCTCTAATGAGCCCATTTTTGTCATTGACGGAGTCATTATAGACAGTTCTACCGGTTCAGGGAGTGATAATGCCTTAGCATCTATCAATCCTTCGGATATTGTATCCATGGATGTTTTAAAAGATGCTTCTGCCACAGCTATTTATGGAGCACGTGCAGCCAATGGCGTCATCATGATTACAACAAAACGAGGTGAATCAGGAACGGCAAATATCACATACGACGGTTACGTCGGATGGCAGGAAATGCCGAAGAAACTAGATATGATGAACCTTCGCGAATATGCCGAACATCGGAATGTACGTTCGGGCAAAGACTATGCAGGCCAAGATTGGGGTATAGTGAATAAGGATAACAATTTTGTACGTCCCGATTTATTGGGTGAAGGCACCGACTGGCAAGATGAGATGTTTTCCAAAGCGTTTATGACCAGTCATAACCTCTCAGCAACAGGTGGCAACGACAAAAATAGTTATGCCATGGGAGCAGGATATTTACAACAAGATGGTATTGCGGTAGGTTCCGGCTTCCGAAGGCTAAATCTACGCGGTACCTTCGATTCCCAAGTGAAAAGCTATCTGAAAATGGGTATCAACTTTGCATTCAGTGAATCAAAACAAAAGTTAACAATCTCAGATGAATCGCTTATCAGAACCGCCTTAATGCAGAGCCCAAATGTGGCTGTTCGGAATGCCGACGGCACTTACGACGGCCCTGATACGGATGAATGGACACAGACCAATCCTGTAGGTTTGGCTATGATCAATGATAATCGTAATGAGAAGATGAATATCCGTGCCAACACCTATGCAGAAGCTACTCTAACAAAAGGACTTACATTCAAGACGGAACTTTCGTTTGATTATGGCATTACGAATACTTATAAATTCGATCCTTCCTATGAATTTGGCGCCATAGTTAATGAAACACGTACAGGTACTTATTCCAAAACATATAATAAGTATTGGAGTTGGAGGAATATAGTAAACTATAATCGCACTTTCGGCATACATAATATTAATGCAATGATCGGGCAAGAAATGCAAAAAAGTAAATGGGAATATCTATATGGCTCCCGTACAGGATATCTATCCAATGCTGCAACCGACTTGGTATTGGGTGACGCCAGTAAAGCTACCAACAACGGAAACAGTGGCGAAAGTTCTATCCTTTCCTACTTCGGACGTTTATTCTATTCGTATAATGATAAATACTTATTGACATTCACTCTGCGTCGGGATGGTTCTTCCAAGTTCTACAAAGACAATCGCTGGGGCTGGTTCCCTTCTGCGGCTCTAGCATGGAAAATTTCTAATGAATCATTTTTGAAAGATAACAGTGTTATTAATAACCTCAAGCTCCGTTTAGGGTGGGGAGCTGTAGGTAATCAAAATGTTGTGAATAATGCTTATCGGGCTATTTACTCTTCTGTTCCTACCACTTGGGGAACCGGTCTGCTTGCAGGGAATACCCCTAACCCGGATCTGAAGTGGGAAACCACCTATTCAAGTAATCTTGGCATCGACCTGAATCTATTCCAGAATAGAATAGAACTCATAGCGGATATCTATTACAAAAAGACAAAAGACTTATTGCTCCAGGTTCCTCTGCCCGCTTACGTAGGAACATCAAGCAGCCCTGGCGCAACCGCTGCTCCGTGGAAAAACATTGGTTCATTAGAAAATAAAGGTATCGAGTTGACCTTAAATACTGTAAATATAGACAAGAGAGGTTTCCAATGGAGAAGTAATTTCGTCTTCTCCATGAACCGCAATAAAGTAAAGGAAATGGATACTCCTACCAGTTTGATAGATAAAACCAATCAAACAGGTTCTACAATTACAATTCTGACTCGTACGGCAGTAGGGCAACCCATAGGTCAGTTCTATGGCTATAAAGTCATTGGACGTTTCGAGAAAGCAACAGACTTCTACTACAAAAACACAAATGGGGAAGTTACTCCGGTCGCTCTCCCCGAAGGAATGAGCATTGCTAAAAACAGTATGTGGATCGGCGATTACATTTTTGAAGATATAAACAAAGATGGTGTCATTAATGAAGAAGACCGTAGCTATATTGGTAATCCGGAACCAGACTTTACTTTCGGTATTGGCAATAATCTCTCTTATAAAGGATTCGATCTGGGCATTTATTTAAGCGGATCTGTCGGTAATGAAGTTGTGAACTGGGGACGCCGGGAACTGGAAGATTCACACGCCAACAATAATCTGTTGAAGAGTGCCCTTAATTATGCACAACTCGGTTTGATTGATCCGAACGGACCCGATGACTACCGCAACGTACAGATTATTGCCGGTGACAAATATGCCTGTCGCATGGCCGGTTCAACCAAGACTAATGAATCTAATTACCGTTTTAGTAATTTATATGTAGAAGACGGATCATACCTCCGTATCCAATCCATTTCGTTAGGATATACTTTTCCACGTAAATGGATGCAACCATTGGGAATACAGAACTTAAGAGTGTATTGTAATCTACAGAATGTTTATACATTCACCAAATATAATGGTATGGATCCGGAAATCGGTTCTGCAAACCAGGACGCTCTACTAACGGGGTTCGATAATTATCGTTATCCTTCACCAAGAATTTACACTTTCGGATTGAATTTGACTTTCTAACCTCTTAATAATTGATAATATGAAAACAAGTAAATATATATACTCCCTTATGCTGATAGCTTCTCTGCTGTTTACAGGATGCAGTGATTTCCTGGATTCAACAGATAACTCTAACATTGCCGGAGATAATTTCTACCTAACCGAAGAAGACTGTAAAGCTGCAACTGCCCCTTTATATAGTAAAGTCTGGTTCCACTTCAATGACAAATTCTATTACGGAATGGGAGATGGACGCGGTTATAATCTCCGTGCCCCCTATTCCGATTATATCTATCCATTCACGGATTTAAATGAAAGTGGATTGACTGGCCCATTGGTACAAGCTTGGGAGTCCTTTTACATTGTGGTTCAACAGGCAAACAAGGTGATCAACGGTATCAACAGTGGTAGCATGAGTGAAAGCGTCAAGCCACAGTATATTGCGGAAGCTCGTTTTATGCGCGGTGTATCCTACTATTATCTAACGATGTTGTGGGGCAATATCATACTAAACGAAAACTCTGATGAACTGGTAAACAATCCGATTGTTGCTCCAAGTTCAATATCCGATGCGTTCGAATTTGTGATGCGCGACTTGGAATATGCGGCAAAATATTTACCTGAAACATCTTATGCAACCGGTCGTGTAAATAAGTATAGTGCTTTTGCGATGCTCTCACGCGTATACCTGACTTATGCAGGATACAGTGATAATCCGAACAGTGGCTCCCGTAACGCAGAATATTTAGAACTGACAAAAAAAGCTGCCATGAAGGTTATCGAGAACAAGAGTTTCGGTCTGATGAGTAATTATGCTGATTTATTTAAAATAGAAAACAATAATAATAATGAAACCCTATTTGCATTGCAATGGGTAACCAATAGTACTACTTATGGAGAATCAAACACCATTCAAAATTATTTCGCCTATGGGTCAGACGTCACAGGTACTGACCGTGCCTGGGGAGGTGCTACTGTAGCACAGCCTAACGTAATTTGGGAATACGAACAGGGAGATACACGCAGAAAAGCAACCTGGATGGCTTACGGTGATTATTACCCGGAGCTAATGAGTGACAAAGGTGGTTTGACCTTTGAATACTCACAAACCCAATTGAATTGCAAAAAATATGTATGCGGTTCCAGTAAGGACAACGCCTCAATCACTTACGGAAACACTCCTATCAATACTTACATGATCCGTTTGGCAGAAGTGTATTTAAATTATGCCGAAGCTGCATTCGGTACAAATATATCTTTAACTGCCACTAAAAGTGAAGATGACACAAAAGTTACTTTAGGAACTAACGTAACATGCAACGATCCGATTGCTTTCGAGCTCTACAAAGCAATACGCACCCGCGCCGGGCTATCAACAAACGGAACTTCTTTTACTTTTGACGATCTGCGTCGTGAACGTCGTTTGGAGCTTTGTTTGGAAGGTCAATACTGGTATGATATGGTACGTTGGGCATATTATCAACAGCAAGCAGTGTTAAATTACATCACCGGTCAAAAGCGCAATACCAACATTCCGGTACTCTGGGATGAAACAACAAAAACTCTATCCGAAGATACGAGCAAAGACCGTACTCAACGCTCGGTAGGAGATGTACAAACCAAAATTTTCCGGCTTCCCTATCCCGAATCAGAGACAGTACAGAATCCCTTACTTAAAGGTGATCCCATCCCATATACTTTCACCGAAAACAGAATAACCGATTTGTTTAACGAATAAAAATGATACAATGAAAAAGACATATTTCCCTTATACCATAAAGGCATTAAGTGTTCTGTTAGCCGTCTTTATCTGTACATTTGTTGCCTTCACAGCATGTGATGACGATGACAAGAGCAGTGGTACCAAAATTAATATTACAGGCATTTATCTGGAAGATGCAGCTTCAACAGTAACTGATAGAAAAGTTGACTTCGCACGTTTAGGGCAATTAATTCGCATCGAAGGTTCCGGTTTCAAAGGACTCAAAAGAGTCTATATCAATGGGTATAGCTGTTACTTTAATCCCGTATATGTTAGTGAGAATTCATTCTTAGTTACTGTAAGTAAAGATGTCCCTACTATAGCGGCTGAAGAAAGCGAACGTAATAAAATCAAGTTGGTAAAGGATGGCTCTGAGCTAACTTATGACTTCACAATCCGTGCCAGCGCCCCTAGTATTACCAACATCTCAAATACATTACCTAAAGCAGGTGAAACAATTTTCGTTTACGGTGAAGGATTGCAGGAAGTATCAAAAGTAACTTTCCCCGGTGGAGTGACAGTAGAGGGCACAGACCGGATATTCTCGGATGAAGACGGTAAGTACTTTACCGTAGTTGTTCCCGAAGGCATTACTGAAAGTGGTTATCTTTCAATAGAGTGTGCCAACGGAGGCGCCTATTCTCCATCCTGTTTCAATTATACGAAAGGAATAATCCTTGATTTTGATACGGACGGTCAGCAAGGTTCCTGGGGCTCAAATACCAGCATGATTCTTCCTGAAGATCTGGTTAATGATCCTTTGAATACTGGTCGTGGCAAATGTGTAATACTTCCTGCTTCCAAACAAATTCCCGTAGCGGCCGGTAAAAACCGTACAGCAGAAGTATGGACGGCAGGCAACGGTGTAGATGACTGGACTCCTGCTACCAGAGGCATTAGTGCCACTACCAATGTATCTCAATGTGGCATTCAATTTGATATTTACGTTCCCGAATCCAATCCCTGGTCAGGAAGCGGTTTTATCAAAGTTTGCCTGATAAATGGTTTAAATGGTGGTGAATGGGCTTCAAGTGATAATAAGGACTGTTACAATTATGTACCGTGGATTGTGGATGGTAAGGCTGTTCCATTCTATACTTCCGGTTGGCAAACAGTAACCGTACCGTTCAGCAAATTCTATATTTGCTCTACGAATGCGAATCTGGCAGATTTAACCTATCAGTTTATTTTGGATCGTCGTGCAAATGCTTCCTATTATAATTTCGGCTTTTACTTTGAAAATTCCGATATCACATTGAACAAAATCACGGGCAATAGTGCTGATGAAAAGACGGAATTCATATCAACAGCAACAAGCGTACAGATTTATATAGACAATGTACGTATAGTGCCGATTAATACTCCTGAATACACAGACTTTCCGAGTAGTGAGACTACCGAATAATAATGATTAAATAGCATATATTATGAAACTAAAAGATATATTACCAATCGTTGTTTTAGGCTCTTTAGTATTTCAGGCCTGTGACGACTCTAAAATGAAATGGTTCAATCCACATGCGGGAAATGGTATTGCCAGCTCTGAACTTCCTTTGCAACTGGCGGAAAAAATTTCGCGTTATGATGTAATCAAAAGCTACATTCCACGTGCCGACTTTCACATTGGGGCAGGTATAGGAATGGATATTTATATGGACGACGAAACGTATCGTGATATTGTGAACGCCAACTTCAATAGTGTCACTTTAGGTAACGCAATGAAACAAAGTTCCATTTTGAATAATAAGGGTGAAGCGGACTACAGTAAGGTAGATGCTTTTTTAGAAGTTCTGCCACAAGACATAAACCTGTACGGACACAATTTGATTTGGCACACTCAACAAGCAGCTACTTATCTGAATAACCTGATTGCTCCAGAGATTATCATCCACCCCGATGATACCGACAAAATGACTAATATTATTAATAACAGTGATTTTGAAGCAGGAAATATCAGTGGCTGGGGAGCATGGTCAAGTGCGGGTTGTAAAGCTGAAATCTCCGCAAAGGGGGAAGGCTACAACAGTGATTATGGCATGAAGCTGACAAATCCGGTAGCCGGATCCAATTACAGTGCTCAGGCTTATTATAAATTACCGGCTAATTCAATAACGGCGGGTGACACTTATGTCTGCACCTTTTTTGTTAAATCAATGGAAGGGGATGACGCATTCCAGATCCAACTACAAAATCGTACGAGTTATTCAGGAAGCCATTACCTTGGCAAGAAACTACCCGCCGGGCAATGGTACTCCTATGAAGCTGAATTTACAGCAGACGAAAATGATGCCAAAATGGATCACATTGTAATTGATTTTGGCGGTAGTGCAGGGATTTATTACATCGATAATTTCAAATTCGGTAAAAAGAAAGAAGATCCTGATGCAGGAAGAACCAACTTATTGAGCAACGCTAACTTCACCAATGATATTGACGGATGGAGCAAATGGAATGGTGATGACGGAAGTAATACATGGAACAGCGTTGAAGGAAACAAAGATAAAGGCTGCTTGCAAGTGGTGAATAAGGCTGACAATGTGGGTGGTGAATGGAAAGTTCAGATTCATTCCGATTTGAGTCAGAAGATTCCTTCAGGTACTAAATTATATATTTCCTATTACATAAAGACACAGAGTGGCGTAGGTTCCGTACGCATGTCTACAACAGGACAATCTCATTACCAAAGTGGTCAAGAAGTAACTCCCGACTGGAAACGTTTGGAATGGACTATTACTGCCGAGGGTGAAATTAATGGCATAAATTTCGATTTAGGATTAAAAGCAGGCACTTATCTCATTGATGACGTTGTGGTATCTCGTGATCCTTTCAATACAGTAGAATCTTTTGCATCCCGTGCTTCCACCAGAAGTATTGAATATATAGAAAAAACGGACGAAGAGAAAGAGGCCTTGATTAGTGCTGCAATGGAAAAATGGATTAAAGAAATGGTGGAACATTACAAATATCGTGTCCACGCATGGGATGTATTGAACGAACCCATTGATGATGGAGGTAAACTCCGCGGGGTAGATGTGATGCCGTCAGAGGGTGATATGGATTCAGACGATTTCTATTACGGCAAATACATGGGTAAGATTTATGGTGCTAAAGCCTTTGTATGGGCTCGTGAAGCAGATCCGACAGCCAAACTATTCATTAATGATTATAATCTGGAATACAACTTGAGCAAGTGTGATGCATTGATCGAGTATGTAAAATATATTGAAGAAAATGGTGGAAAAGTTGATGGCATCGGAACCCAGATGCATATTGCTATTGATTCCGACAAAGGAAAAATAGCCAGCATGTTCGATAAATTGGCTTCTACCGGCAAATTAGTCAGAATCACAGAGTTGGATATCAAGGTGAATACCTCTTCACCGACCACAGAAAATCTGGCTGCACAAGCTGAGATGTATCAGTATGTGATTGATACTTATAAAGCACGGATTCCAGAAACTCAACAATATGGCATAACGATATGGGGTGTAAGTGACAATGCCAAAGAACATGAATATTGGATTCCGGATGATGCACCTAATATTTTTGACGGCAGCTATGCCCGTAAACATGCATACAAAGGAGTATGTGACGGGCTTGCAGGTAAAGATATCAGTGTAGATTTTCCCGGAGATTTACAATAAAACAGAATAGTCCTATTTAGTTTTCAATAAGGGCAATTAGTACAAGCCGCAGGCAAGATTTCCATATCTTACCTGCGGCTTATTCTATAATAAATACACTCCATATTTATGCTGACAACAAGTATTGTGTATGCATACAAGCTAACCCAAATGGCATAAACAACACTCGCAAAACATTCTGTAACATACAGTATAGAATTGTTACTGCCGATCGCACAACAATAAAAGCAGATGGTCAAGACCTCTCGTTCATAGCTGTTGAACTGTTTGATGAAGATGGAAATCCAGTACAGACCGACGATAGGAAACTGACTGTAACCGTAGGAGGAGAAGGCAAATTTCTCGGTATTGATAGCGGTGATCTCCGACGCGAGAAATCATTTGCCGGAAACGAATTGAAAACCTATTGGGGTAAAGCATTGGTTATAGTGCAATCTACCCGAAAAGCAGGTGAAATGCAAATAAAAATACAAATGGAGGGAATCTCCCAACCATATATGACAACTGTACAAAGTCGTTGAGTATTAAACCTGCTGCAACCCAACCATATATGATAACACCTTATTTATTTTTTGCCGATGTGTACCAAGTATCATTAATTTGTTCGTAACTTTACTGACAACTAGTTGTCTACAAATAAATTAGTATACCAGGAAGCGACCTTCCGTTCCGGATACGTCCTCTCTACAGGGCGCTTCTTACATCCTCTGGCGAAGATAAACAATCTCTATCTTTTTCTACCTTCCAGTGTCTACTTTTTGAGGTGCAACAACCTCGGCACCATCGACCAGGCATAGTCAGGTTCATTATTGAAATAGTCAGTTTGACTTCGTTTCCATTGTCGGTCACGCTGGTTCCCATTATTGGAAACGATCGTTTCAATACTTGGTAATTGTAATTTCCACTGCAGGAAATAACAGTTCCCAAACTCTGGAAACGGCTATCACCTGATGTCGGGCAGGAGATCATCTGGTCTCTGGTAGCGCAAAACCTGGCGGATGCCACAGGAAAGACTTTCAAAGCCCTGAATCTCAAAGATACGAAATAATCGTTGCTATGAGGGTAAACGGTTACTCTCATGCTATCCACCATAGTTACCATCATACCTCTATCTCCGATAAATAAAGGGATACACGATGTTTATGAGAGCATGAGAGTAAATTGGAAAAAAATCAAATAAGAAAGATAAAGAACAGATCAATAATCCGACTCACTTACTGCTTTTCGGCTTTAACTGCTTCGTCAAGTATCTTCGCATAGGTATATCATAAAGCTTCAGGCAGAGGTAAGCCAGCGATATATTCCAGATGTAAACACAGAAAGCAACCTGCCAGGTCTGCCCGAAAGTGAAAAGCTGATTTTTAATCAACCAGGCATAAAACAAATACATGAATGGATAATGTATCATATAGAGTGGATAAGATATGCCACCTAAGAAATTACAGATCTTAGTTGACCTCTTGTCTGTGGTAGTTCCTGATGCCCCTAACCAAACAAGAACAGGAAAAGCGATGATGATGCAAAATGCTTCATAAATGCCGTTTATACAAACAGGCTTTGTTCCTTCCAGATAAGGTACCGAAAACAGGATAATCAGCAGCACAGTACAGATCCAGAATGATCCCCTCATTTTAATGGGCTTGAAGTTACGTGACAGGAGCATACCCATAGTGAAAGGAAAAAGCAATCTCAACAAGCCACCTGTAAAGTTCATGCCGTCCAATGACCAACCCACCCCGATATTTCCATAGCCGGAGACATCAAAGATGGCAAACGATGCCAGTCCTATTCCCAACAATACGACAAAAACAGTTAACGCCTTATTTGTCAAGTGGCGGATAAACAAGGCATAAAGAATATTACCTATATACTCAAAGAACAGTGACCAAGCCGGTCCGTTCAACGGAAACATTTCACCATTTCCGCGAACTTCGTAACCGGCACCGGGCACTGCCGGAATGAGAAACATCGTGCAAAGCAGAGATAACATTATTATTGACGTGGCAACATGTGTACCATCCCATTGTACGCCCCCTTGAATACAAAAGGTAATAACACCCAGAACAGCGCCCATGATTACCATAGGATGAAGACGTATCAAACGACGTTTAAAGAAACCTTTCATAGTCAAATTCTTACTCCAACGATCGTCATAAGCATAACTGATAACGAAGCCTGAAAGGATAAAGAAGAAATCCACAGCCAGATATCCGTGATTGAAGCTTTCAATAATGGTACCACCGGCAAAGGCATAGCCTTCGAATACATGATACCATACGACCATGAGAGCCGCCACGCCGCGCAGCCCGTCGAGCATGTTGTAATGTGGTTTGGTGTCTGCAAATGCAGCAGGAAAGATTTGAGCTTTTTGCATAGATAGAATGAATGTTTGATCTTAAACATAACCCAGAAAGAGTTCCAAGCCAAAAAACGGTAAATGTAACACATTCATATCACACATGCAAAAAAAGTGGTTTTATTCATAACTCATTCTCGTTTTTCTAACCGCTACTTTTATCGCTTTTAGCTGTTTTATATCCGAAGTGCCCCCGTAGAGTATTTCATACGTTCCTTCTATTGGTCTCATCGTATTGGTTTCCGTATCGAACCATTCAAAATCTTCTTTCGTTAAGGTAAGAGTGACCTTGTTTGTAGTTCCTTTGGCTATTGATACACGCTTAAAGGCCCGAAGTGTATGCGACGGTCCTTCTTTATCTCCCGGACGGCGCAGATACACCTGCACGACTTCCTCGCCATCACGAATGCCCGTGTTAGTGATGGGAACTGTCAAGACAAGTTGCCCGTCGTCTTTCACTTCCGTTGCACTTAAAGATGCGTTTCCATACTTGAAAATAGTATAACTTAATCCATAACCGAAAGGAAAAAGCGGTGTCTCCGTCATATACCGGTACGTACGTCCTTTCATGGAATAGTTCTCATAATCCGGTAACTGGTTGGTACCCTTATAAAATGTTATAGGAAGCCTTCCTGCAGGATTATAATCCCCGAAGAGAACGTTGGCAATGGCAGTTCCACCTTCTTGTCCGGGATACCATGCCTGTAAGATGACATCACAGATCTTAGCTTCCTGTGTAAGGGCGACGGCGGATCCTGAGAAATTGACGAATATGATCTTCTTTCCCGCTTTTTTCAGATCAGCGAGCATTTTACTTTGCACAGCCGGTAGTTCAATAGTTTCACGGTCACCTCCTTTGAAGCCTTGTACGTGAACGGGCATTTCTTCTCCTTCCAAGGTGGGGGAAATACCACCGGCAAAGATAATGACATCCGCGTCTTTCACATTCCTGAGGGCAACCTTTGTGTCTACTTTCACTTTGTACAGAGAATCCGTGGAAGCTACGTACAAGGAATCATTCGTGAGTCCACAACCCGGTTCATAGATAATTTGTGTTTCCGGTAAGTACTGCCGTATACCTTCCAATAAAGTGACCGTATGTGTGGGGAAACCATTATAGTTACCCCATTGCATAATGGAATCGTTGGCATTGGGACCCATCACTGCAACCTTTAGCGTCTTAGACAAAGGCAACAGGTTTTGGTTGTTCTGAAGAAGTACCATACTTTCACGCGCCATTTTCAAAGCAAGTTTACGGTGCTCCTCACTGTCTACCACACTGTAAGGTATCCTTGTCCACTCTACTAACTCAGGGTTATCCATTTCTCCCAGTTCAAACCGCGCTTTCATCAGTCGTTTTAAAGAAATATCGATTTGCTTTTCATCAATCAAACCTTGCTTTACAGCCTCGGGCAGGGAGGCATAGTTGGGGCCACATTCCAGGTCAGTACCTGTCAAGACAGCTTTAGCCGAGGCATGTTCTTTATCCGGTTCCGTTTCGTGATGACCTTTAGTATAGAAGTCGGAAATAGCCCAGCAATCGGATACCACAAGTCCATCGTATCCCCATTCGTTACGAAGTATCTGCATCAGCAGACGGTTGCTTCCACAACAGGGTTCATCCTCGAAACGTTGGTAAGCGCACATCACCTCCTTGACATGAGCTCTCTGTACCAAATCCTTAAATGCAGGCAGATAAGTTTCCCACAAATCACGTGGAGCTATTTTTTCAATATTGAAACTGTGACGATCCCATTCCGGACCGGAGTGTACGGCAAAGTGCTTGGCACAGGCGTGCAATTTGTCATATTTCGTATTTCCGGGACCTTGTAACCCACGTACTACCGCCATTCCCATCTGTCCGGTCAGGTAAGGGTCTTCACCATAAGTCTCTTGTCCCCG
>JGI20225J20221_1003394_pt1 | contig 18275 bp, 15 predicted proteins | sample BioMet4_FD_20221 | JGI IMG/M metagenome (IMG submission 20221) | reverse complement strand
TCCAGACAGGCCTGGACCGTCACATCCCGCACCATGTAGCTGTCGGGTTCCGTGGACTCGCCCTTGCCCACGTAGTCCGCGGCGATGACGAGGTAGCCCTGGCCGGCGAAACGGGCCACCATCAGGCGCGTTTCCATGGACTCCTCGGGATGGGAAGGGACGGCCGTCTTGGTAAAGACCGTGCCGTGCTGGTAGGAGACGACCGGGAGCGTGTGTTGCGGCACCTGCGGCACCGCGACCAGGCCGGAAGCCGTGGTCGGCTGGTTGCCGCGTTCCGGGATGGTCGTTTCGTACACGACCCGGTAAAGGCTGACCGCGTTGGTCGCCGGAGGATAGTGCACAGCAAACGAGCTGAACTCCTTGACTTCCTCGCCGAGAATCCGGTTGAGACGCTCGACGTTGTAATCCCCGATGTGCGTGTACCGCACGCCGGACGCGACGGCTTTGGAGGCCTCGGCCCTGGCCGACAGCGGGGCCAGGCAAACCAGCAACACAACCAGAAACTGCGGAATACGTCGCATCTCCCACTCCAAGACGTTCGTTGTGCCCCAACACCGACCCACGTCACTCCTGGGCCCTGGGCCGGCAAAACCCCTGACAACAGCCGTTTTCCAAAAATTCGCTGTAGGCGTACAAAATGCGGCGTTCGCGCTCCAGGGCGGCCTCGGGCAGCTCCGGGCGCGGGGCGTCGGTGGCGCAAAGCGTCGTCCAGTCCGGGATGCCGCGCAGGCCGCGTCCCCGTTCCTGGCCGGTGGCCGCTTCGAGCAGAATGGCGTCGTGGGTATCGGTGACCAGGACCAGGGGCACCGCGCCATCCTTGAAGATGCGGGCGGCGGCCAAGGCCTCCCGGAGGTAGGAGCCGGGCTCGCCCGAGCAGAAAATGACGAACAACAACGGCCGGTCGGACAGGTCGCGGACCAACAGATCGACCATGCGCGTGTACTCGTGCCCGTCCACCGGGAAACAGACCCCGACCTTGGGCGTGAGACGGTCCTTGGGATAGCCTTTTTCCTCCACCAACATCCGAGCCAGGGCTTGGCGGAATTCCTCGTAGGACGTCTCGACCAGTTCCTCGCCGGTCAGGTAGTCACGGATGACGTTGCCGAGCGATTCCTCGTGCATGGTTTCCCCCTTGGCGGGCACGGCCCGTCAGTGTGCATCGAGGGTTGCCCAATTGGCGGCGCCGGTCAAGGCGACCTGCCGCCCAATCGGGCTATCCCCTCGACGAGGTCGGAATTCTTGTGTAGATTCGGCCAGTCGCGATACGGGGGGGAGGGGGTATGGAAGACGGCAGACTCACGGACAGGCTGACCAGCCTCAAGGAACACCTGCAGCAGGAAAACCCGTTGCTGGTGGATGCGGTGAGCAGTTTCAGGAAGCTCGACAAGGTCTGCCGTGGCCTGGGACTTTTGGCCGGCGACCAGTCCACCATCTCCCAGATCGCCTGGTGGCCGCTGATTTCCATCCTGGGACCCTTTTCCGCCGGCAAATCCACCTTCATCAACAATTATCTCGACTACCCCATACAACAAACCGGCTCCCATGCCGTGGACGACAAGTTCACGGTCATCTGCTACAACGCCGCCGGCGAATGCCGCGTGCTGCCCGGCACGGCTCTCAATGCCGATCTGCGCTTCCCCTTCTACAAGATGAGCGAGGAGCTCGAAAAGGTGGAGCCGGGCGAAGGCGGCCGCATCGATTCCTACCATCCCGGCTCAAAGACCTGCCCCCACGGAAAAACTGCGCGGCATGATTCCCTGGCTGATCGATTCGCCGGGCTTTGACGCCGATGCCCAGCGCACGGCCACCCTGCGCATCACCAACTACATCATGGACCTTTCGGATCTGGTCCTGGTGCTTTTCGACGCTCGCCGCCCCGAACCCGGGGCCATGCGCGACACCCTCACCCACCTCGTGGCCGCGACCATCGGCCGGCGCGATTCGAACAAATTCATCTACGTCCTCAACCAGATGGACATCGCCGCCCGGGAGGACAATCCCGAGGAGGTGGTGGGCGCCTGGCAACGGGCCCTGGCCCAGCACGGNCTGACCGCCGGCAAGTTCTACCGGGTGTATTCGCCCACGGCCGCCCTGCCCATCGAGGACGAATCCCTGCGCCAGCGCTTCGAGTCCAAGCGCGACGCCGATCTGGCCGGCATCCACGACCGCATGAAACAGGTGCGGGTGGAACGGGCGTACCGGATCGTGGGCGACCTGGAAAAACTGGCCCGGGAAGTCTCGGACATGCGCGTGCCCGAGATCCGCGAAATGCTGCGTTTGTGGCGCCAGGGGGTCTTGCGCCGGGATGCCATCCTGTTCGGCCTGATCGCTCTCGTGTGCGTGATCGCCTACCTGGCCACGGGCCATCCCTTCACGACCGGACTTGTGCCCGAGTGGCTGGGCTGGGTGTTCGCCGAGGGCTGGCGAGGCCTGATTTTCTGCCTGCTGCTTGCCGGCGGCGCCGGTTGGGTGCATTTTCTGTCCCGGAAGTGGTCCGTGACCAAGGTGGCCCGAATCGTGGAACGCAATTACGTCCACGGTCCGGTTCGCGAAGGCTTGCTGCGGGCGCTTTTTCGCAACACCCTGCCCTGGCGCACCATCTTCCACATGGAGCCGGCGGGCTGGGGCCAGCGGGCGCGGCGGCTGCTCGGGTCGGTCATTGCCGACAGCGAAAAATACATCCAGGCCTTAAACGACCGCTACGCCCACCCCTCGGGCTTCGCCACGCCGACCGAAAACCAGCCGGGCTAGCCGCTCAGGCGCCCCCTGAAACCGCAATCGGACACGCCATCATGAATCCTGCCTGCAAGGACATCACTTCGTTTCTGGTCATGGACATTCTGGAGCGGGCCCAGGCCATCGAGGCCGCCGGCCACCGCGTCATCCATCTCGAAGTCGGCGAACCCGATTTCGACGTCCCGGAATGCGTCAAGGAAGCCGCGGTCAAGGCCGTACGCGACGGCAAGACCCACTATACCCACAGCCTGGGCCTGCCGGAGCTGCGCCAGGCCATCTGCGACCTCTACGCCCGGGAATACGGCATCACCATCACTCCGGACCGGGTACTCGTCACGGGCGGCACCTCGCCGGCCATGCTGCTCGTGTTCGGCGCCCTGGCCAGGGCCGGCCACCACATCCTCATGACCGACCCAGGCTATGCCTGCTACCCGAATTTCCTGCGTCTGCTCGGACTCGCGCCTCATTACGTGCCCGTGTCCGAGGACGACGGCTTCCAGTTCACACCCGCGGCCATCAATGCCAACGTCACCGACCTTACGGCCGGCATCCTGCTCAATTCACCCTGCAACCCCACCGGCACCCTGATCTCCGACCAAGCCCTGGACACGGCCTGCGCCACGGGCGTGCCGGTCATCTCCGACGAAATCTACCACGGCCTGACCTACGGTGCCCCGGCCCGCAGCGCCCTGGAGTTTTCCGACGACGCCATCGTTTTAAACGGCTTTTCCAAGCGGTTCGCCATGACCGGCCTGCGCCTGGGCTACCTCATCGCCCCGGGCCACCTCATGCCGATCCTGCAAAAGCTCCAACAAAACCTGTTTATCTGCGCCTCGTCCGTGGCCCAGTGGGCCGGCCTGGCCGCCTTGTCCCCGGACGGACTGGCCGCGGCCGAAACCATGCGCGCCACCTACGATACCCGGCGCAAGGCCATGCTGGCCGGGCTCCAAAAAATCGGCCTGGCCCCGCGCACCGAACCCACCGGTGCTTTTTACGTCTTTGTCCGGGCCGACCATCTGGGCACCGATTCCCTGGCCCTGGCCTACGACATCCTGGAAAAGGCCCACGTGGGCGTGACCCCAGGCATCGATTTCGGCCCGGGCGGCGAGGGCCACCTGCGCTTTTCCTATGCCAACTCCCTGGAAAACATCGAAGAAGGCCTGGCGCGCCTGGGGAATTATATCGCCGGTCGGTGTGCCTGAGCCGACGGCCTTGCCGCTGGCCTCTTGGCGCGGCTTTTTTTATGTTTGAGCCGCTCGGACACCACTCCCAAAGGAGATCGCCATGCGTCGCGTCCTGATCCTGCCGGTCGCCGTTGTCACGTTGTGCCTGTGGGCCGCCCTGGCCCTGGGGGCAGGCAAGCCCCTCACCTTCGGCCTGCTGCTGGTCGGGCCCTACAACGACAAGGGCTACAGCCAGGCCCAGTACGACGGCGGCAAATACGTCGAGCAACACCTGCCCGGCGCCAAAATGCTCTATCTCGACAAGATCAACCCCACCGACCGGCCCGGCGTCACCATCCCCCAGGTGGTGGACGATCTGGCGGCCAAGGGCGCCACGCTTATTTTCGCCGGTTCCGACGACATGAAGGACGGCATCCGGGAAGCCGCGATCCAGCACCCCGACATCACCTTCGTCCACGTCTCGGGCGACGACGTGCTCACGGGCAAGGCGCCCAAGAACCTGGGCAACCTGTTCGCCAAGATGGAATACACCAACATGATGGCCGGGTTTGCCGCGGGCATGGCCACGGCCACGGGCAAGATCGGATTCCTCGGACCGCTGATCAACGACGAAACCGTGCGCCTGGCCAACGCCGCCTTTCTCGGTGCCCGTTACGCCTGGGAAAAGGTGCGCGGCAAGGCGGCCAACGACCTCATCTTCAAGGTGAGCTGGATCGGTTTCTGGTTCAATATCCCGGGTGTGACCTCCGATCCCAATCAGGTGGCCGGGGCCTTTTTCGACCAGGGCTTTGACGTGGTCGTCTCCGGCCTCGACACCCCCGAGGCTCTGACCGTGGCCGCTGCCCGGCGCAAGGCCGGCGCCAAGGTCTTCGCCGTGCCCTACAATTACAAGGACGCCTGCCAGGGCGCCGAAAACGCTTGTCTCGGCGTGCCCTACTTCAACTGGGGCCCGCCCTTCCTCCAGGTGGCCAAGGCCGTGACCGCCGGCACCTACAAACCGGCTTTCGACTGGCTGGCCCCGGATTACGCGGCCTTGAACAACCCGGACAAGAGCCCGGTGGGTTTTGCCACGGGCGAGGCCCTGTCGCCTGAGGGGAAAAAGGCCCTCGACACCTTTATCGCGGCCCTGGCTTCGGGCAAATACGACCCCTATGCCGGCCCCCTGCTCTACCAGGACGGCTCGACCTTTGTGGCGGCGGGCAAGACCGCCACGGACAAACAGTTGTGGTTTTGCCCGAAGCTGCTTGAGGGCATGGAAGGGACCGGGGTTGCGGCAAAATGAACGTGTCCTTGTGCCGGATTGCGGGCCGTGCGCTGCTTGCGGCGGCCCTTTTGGCCCTCCTGGGCGTGGACCTCGCCGCAGGTCCGGCCCTGGCCGAGGACAAGCCGCTCGTCTTCGGCCTGCTTTTGATCGGTCCCAAGGATGACAAGGGCTTCAACCAGGCCGAGTACGAAGGCGGCCGGTACGTCGAGCAAAAACTCCCCGGCGCGAAAATGCTGTGTCGCGACCGGGTCAATACCATCGACCAGCCCGGCCTCCGCCTGACCACNGTGGTGGANGAACTGGTGNCCCAGGGCGCCAGGCTCATCTTCGCCGGCTCCGACGAAATGAAGGATGCCATCCGGGTGGCGGCCCGCCAGCACCCCGACGTCACGTTCATCCACATCTCCGGGGACGACGTGCTCACGGGCAAGGCGCCGCCAAATCTCGGCAACGTGTTTTCCCGGATGGAATATCCCGAAATGCTGGCCGGGTTCACCGCCGCCATGACCACCGATACCGGCAAGATCGGCTTCTTGGGCGCGGTCATCACCGACGAAACCCGCCGNNTGGCCAATGCCGCCTTNCTGGGCGCCCGCTATGCCTGGGAAACCGTGCGCGGTCGCAAGGCGGCGGATCTCGTGTTCCAGGTNAACTGGCTCGGCTTCTGGTTCAACGTCCCNGGCGAGACCGCCAATCCCAGCCGGCTGGCCGGCTTTTTCTTCGACCAGGGCTTCGATGTGGTCATCTCCGGCATCGACACGCCCCAGGCCCTGGCCGAGGCCGCCAAACGGCGCCANACNGGCGCCCGGGTGTTCGCCCTGCCCTACAACTACAAGGACGCCTGTGACGTCGCGCCGGACGCTTGCCTNGGNGTGCCCTACTACAACTGGGGTCCGCCCTTCCTCCGGATCGCCCAGGCCGTGGCCGCCGGCACCTACAAGCCCGCCTTCACCTGGCTNCCGCCGGACTTCGCGGNCTTAAACGACCCGGACAAAAGCCCGGTGGGCTTCATGCGCGGCCAGGCCCTGTCGCCCGAGGCCTGGCAGGCGCTCGACCGCTACACGGCCGAGCTGGGCTCNGGCAAGATCAATCCCTATGCCGGTCCCATGGCGTACCAGGACGGCATGGTGTTCGTGAATCCGGGCCGNACGGCCACGGACCAGGAGCTCTGGTATTGCCCGCAGCTGCTGCGCGGCATGACCGGGGCCAGTGCCTCCAAGTAGCGTTCGAGCACCCCGTGGACGTGCGNTTGTCCCATATCGTCAAGCGGTTCGGGGCCGTGACCGCCAATGACGACATCAGCGTGCACTTTGGGCCCGGCCGCATCCACGGCCTGGTCGGTGAAAACGGCGCCGGCAAATCCACGCTTATGCGGATGCTTGGCGGCACTCTGGCCCCGGATAGCGGCCGGTTGACCGTGGACGGACGGGATTTTGCCCGTTTGACGCCAGGGAGCGCCGCCGCTTGCGGCATCGGCCTGCTGCCCCAGGACCCACTCGATTTCCCACCCCTGACCGTGTGGGAAAATTTCGCCCTGGGCGGCGACCCGGTTCTTGGCCGGCGCCAGGCACGAACGCGCNTGGAAGCCGCCTGNGCCCGTCTGGGCTTTTGCCTGCCGCCCGACACCCCGGTGTCGCGGCTTACCGTGGCCGANCGCCANCACCTCGAACTGGCCNGGTTGTTTGACCGCAACGCCCGTCTGCTCATCCTCGACGAGCCCACCACCGGCATCTCGCCGGCCCAACGCGAGACCCTGTTCGCCGTGCTGCGCGATTTCGTGGCCGACGAAGGCCGGCTGGCCGTGCTCGTGACCCACAAGCTCGCCGAGGCCAAGGCCTTGTGCGATACGGTGATGACGGTGTCGGTGCTGCCCGCCAGGGGGCTCCGTCGGCCGCTTCGGACGCCCCCCCTGGGACACGGAAAGCCATACTGACCGCCATGTTCCGGGGGCCACGGACCGTGTCCAGAAACGAACAAACCGGCGCCACGGACTCCCGGCACACCCAAAAAGAAGGCCGCAATCGGCCTCCGCTGACGGTATTGCCTGGCGGCGTGACCTTTGCGACGAAAAGGCGTGCTCGAAGTGCTGGCCTGCCACCGCTGCCGCCAGGGGCGATCAATCGGCCTGGCCGGGCATTGCCGGCGGCGGCCAGAAATTTTGCCTGCGCGCGCTGGCGGGCTGGCCCGCACCGTGGCCGGCCGGCTGGACCGTTTCCGCCGGGACCCCTGGCCGGGCAAGCCCCTGTCGCGATTCCGGGCCGCGGCATCCGCTTTCCTGCCTGCGGGCCCGCCTTGGAAGAGGGGGGACTGTTTCCGGGCTGTCCGCCCCTGGAACCACCTCCGGGCTGCCTTCCGGTACCGGGCGGCGCACGTCCGCCGACCTGTTCGCCCTCGCTGTGCGTGGACGGCTTGCCGCCGCTCACCAACCACCGGCCCGAGGCCCGGTCCGATCCGCGCGGCAACCAGCAACGCTTGCTCCTTACTCACATGATCCCCGGACGGAGCCACCCGGCTGCTGCTGGCCGGAAAACCCCACCCCGGGGCCTCGACCGCGGGCCTCCATCGCCCAAATCTGGAAAAGCCATTTCCGGGGACCGGGCGCCAGCCGGCTGCCACTCGGTGCTCTTTTTTTCCGAGGATCTCGGACGAACTCATGACCCACGCCGACCGCATTTCTGGTTTTCATCGGACCGGCGCATCGGGTGGCCGATCTGCCGGCTGTCGCCGGGGACGCGGGACGATGCCCATTCGCCTGGGGCGATCTCATGACCGGCCAGCGGCTCCGCGTAGGCGACTCCGGCCCGTGAAGCTGTTCGCCAGGCCCCTGGGCGGGCCGCCCGCCACCCTGGTTCCTGGCCGCTGGCGGTCACCATGGGCATTTTGTTTCTGGGCCGGCGCCCCGGCAGCACCTTGGCGGTTTTGGCCACGGGCAGCTTCGGTTCCGTCACGGGCCATACTGCGCCACCCTGGTCGGCCATGGTCCGCTGCTCTTGTGCGGCGCCGGGCCTGTGCCCTGACCTTTGCCGTGAACCTATGGAAACATCGGCGTGGTAAGGACAGATCATCCTGGGCTCGATCGGGAGCCTGTGGGTTTGTTGCGGGGCCTGGACCGATCGGGAGGGGGAGTGTACATCACCGTTCCTCGTATCCAGATCGGGGCGCTGCTTGCGGCCATGGCCTGTTGGGCGCGGCCCTGGCGTTGTTCCGGCCTGCTGCCGCACCCACCGGGGTCGGGTGCCGAAATCTTCTCCGGGTCTGGGGTCTTCAATTGTCGTGGCCTTGGCCTCTCCTCTGGTTCATTCTCGGGCCCTGGAAACGGCCGTGCATGGCCTCCATGATGCGGCACCGAACCCACTCCCGGCCCTTGCTGCGGCTGGCCAGGCCTTGAGGGGCGGGCGCCCCACTGAGGCCTTGTCGGGACTTGGTTCTGGCCGTGCGCCTTTGGCCTTGATCTCTCCTNCGGGCAGCTTGCCCCTCCTGCCGCTCGCCTGTCTGTTCTTCGCCGCCCTGACCGTGGGCTCCATCCAGCTTCCCCTCGAACTCGGCCTGGACTCCTCCTTGTCCGGCGTCATCCAGGGTGTGTTGCTGCTGCTCGTGTTCGCGGTGCGCCGGCTACGGCCGACCGACGCCGGGAGGTCGGCATGACCCCGGACATCCTCACTGCCCAGCTCACGGCCGTGCTGTTCGCGGCTGCCCCCCTCATCCTAGCCGCCCTGGGTGAGACCGTTGCCGAGCGGGCCGGCGTCATCAACCTGTCCCTGGACGGCACCATGCTGTTTGCGGCCATGGTCGCCTTTGCCGGGGCGAGGGCTTCGGGCGATGCCTGGTTGGGGCTCGCCGCCGGGGCCGGGGCCGGTTTGGCCGTGGCCGGCGTCCTGGCCCTGCTCGGACTCGTGCTCGGCGCTTCGGAGCTGGCCGTAGGCTTCATCCTGACGCTTTTTTGCCGCGAACTGGCCTATTTCCTGGGCCATGGCCTGGCCCGGCAACCCGGGCCCGATCTCGGCGTGCTGGCCATCCCCGGCCTCGACGCCTTGCCTCTCCTGGGCCGGGCCGTGTTTCGCCAAAGTCCGGTGGTGCTCCTGAGTGTTCTCGCCGTGGCCGGGGTNTGGTNTTTCCTCATGCGCACCCGGCCGGGNCTGCTGCTGCGGGCCGTGGGCGAATCCCCGAGCGCGGCCCNGGCCCGTGGGCTGCCGGCCAANCGGGTCCAGGTNCTGGCCTGTCTGGCCGGCGGAGCCTTGGCCGGCCTGGGCGGCGCCTGCTATTCCCTGTCGGTCAAACCCGGCTGGGGCCATCCNCAGGGCTGCGANGGTGCGGGCTGGATCGTCCTGGCCATTGTCATNTTNGGCGGNTGGCGGCCGGTGCGCGTGGCCCTCGGGGCGCTTTTTTTCGCTGCCATCCAGGTGGCCGGCATCCTGCTCCAGGACGTGCTGCCCGGGCTTTCCGGCACGCTTTTCCAGATCGCGCCCTTCCCGGTCATGATTCTCACCTTGCTCGTGGTCAACGCCCGGCGCTCGGCGGCCTTTCGCGAGGCGGCCAGACGGCTGCCCCTGCTCGGACGCCTCATGCCGCGCACGGCCGGCGGCGCGCCCGGTGCCATTGTCGGTGCCCTGGACAAAGGGTTCTAGGTCCGTAATCCCAGACCAGCCGGTTGCCAGAAGCGGCCGTTTGCGATAACCCACCGTCGAGTTGTGTCACAAGCCGATTTAAATTCCCGCCTACGGACCGGAGCGCCATGAGAAAAAGACCGCTGACCCCGGAATCTTATTATCGCCTTCCGTGGAACCTGGCTGACAATTCCATCACCTGGCTCGAACCCACCACCAAGTGCAACCTGTACTGCGAGGGCTGTTACCGCGAAAACGACCCTCTCGGCCACAAGCCCTTGGACGTGGTCATCAAGGACCTGGAGACCGTCAAGAAGCTGCGGCGCACCGACGGCATCTCCATCGCCGGTGGCGAGCCCCTTATTTATCCCGATCTCATTCCGCTCGTGCGCTATGTGGTCTCCCAGGGCTGGAAACCCATCATCAATTCCAACGGCCAGGCCCTGACCCCGGAACTCGTGCGGGAGCTGGCCGCCGCCGGCGTGGTCGGCTTCACCATGCACGTGGACTCCCACCAGCGACGGCCGGGCTGGAAGGGGGCGAGCGAAAAGGATCTGTGCGAGCTGCGCTACAAGCTCGCCTCCATGATCCACGAGCACGGCAAGGGGCAGGTGGCCTGTTCGTTCAATGCCACCATCTACCGTGACACCCTGGCCGATATTCCCATGCTCACCCAGTGGGCCCACGAGCACATCGACATCGTGCAGACCATGGTCTACATCCTGTTCCGCTCGGCCCGCAAAAAGAACAATTTCGACGTGTTCGTGCACGGAAAGTCGGTTGACGTGGGCGATCTCGTCTACCAGCTCGACAACCAGGAAGAGCATCACGACATCGTCTCCCAGGAAATCGCCGACGCCATCCGTCTGACCTACCCCGAGCACGAGCCCTGNGCCTACTTGAACGGCACCGAGGACCCCCGGTCCATGAAGTGGCTCCTCACCCTGCGCGTGGGCACCAAGGACGAAATCCTCGGCTACCTCGANCCCAAGTTCGCCGAGTGGACGCAGATCTTCCACCATCTCTTCTTCGGCACCTANCTGGCCTATTCGCGGCCGTGCTGGATGCGCTGGTTCCAGAAGTTNTTGCCCCTGGCCCTGTTCAACAAGAGCCTGCGCAAGGTCTTCGGCCGCCTGCTCACCAAGCCCAAGCTGTGGAACAAGCCGATCAACATCCAGTCCATCATGGTCATCCAGCCCTGCGACCTCTTCGATGACGGCCGCCAGAACATGTGCGACGGCTGCCCGGATGCCATCGCCTACCATGACAAGCTCGTGTGGAGCTGCCGGGTGGATGAGCTGGAAAAATTCGGCGCCTTCATCCAGTGCGCCCCGCGCGGTTGTTGTTCCACCGGTTGCGGTGGCACCCGCGCCGCCACGCCCGAACCGGCCTCGGTGATCGAATCGACGCCCGCGCCCCAACCGGCTCCTGCGGCCGAACCAGCACCTGAAGTGGCGGAGAAACCCGCTCCTGCTTCCGAGCAGGCGCCCGAGCCCACCCCAGAGCCAGAACCGGTGGTTGCCCCGGCTCCGGAACCGGAACCCGTCAAGGCTGCTGCGCCCGAGGCGGCGCCCGAACCGGCCGTGGCNGCTCCGGCCGAACCGGAACCTGTTGCCAAACCGGCCCCCGCCCCGGAACCCGAAGCGGTCCCGGCGACCCGGCCCGACACGANCCCGGTTCCCAAGGTCAACCAGCCACCCATGGCCAAGGAAATCCAGCCCCCGGCCATCAAGGTGGAAACGCCGCCCATGGTCGCGCCTGAACCGGCTGTCCAACCTGCCCCGACGCTCGAACCGACCCCGGAGGCCAAGGAACCTGAAGCCGCAGCCGAACCTGCGCCCAAGACCATGACAATGGCCTCCGACAAGTCCACGGCCGAGGCCGGCAAAACCAAGTCCGCCACGACCGCCAAGGCTAGCCCAGCCAAAAAGGCCACCAAATCCACCAAAAAGAAATCCAAGGCCCGCTAGGCGTGCCAACCGACCTCCCGGCCGACACCTCGGCCGGGAGGTCATAAGCCCACATGACCCAAGCCTCACCCCCTCCAGGGAAACGTTCCGCCCGCCCCTCCTACGGTATCCTTTCGAAATTCGCCCAGCTCGCCGGCGCCCAATGGATTCACGACGGCCTGCACACGTTTTTCCTCATCTACCTGGCTCGACTCTCCACAAGCGATTACGGCGAATTCATGGTCGCCTTCGGCCTGGCCTCCATCATCCTGTTTCTGGGGGAATTCGGCCTCAACCAGCCCCTGGTCACGGCCCTGAGCAAGAAATTCAGCCACAAGGGCGACATCCTGGCCCAATACACCCTGCTCAAGGGCATTTTGCTTGCAGCCGGCTGGCTCGGCGTGGCCGTGTTCGTTCTCATCCAGCATTACACCCCGGGGCTTACCAATCTCGTGCTGGTCATTACCGCCGGCGTGGGCCTGGAGGCCATTGCCAGCTCCTTTTTCGTGGCCATCCGGGTCGAGGGACGCCAGGAACTGGAGGGGCGCATCCGGGTCCTGGCCGGCGTCATCGGCTACGGCTATGCCATCGCCCTGCTGGCGCTCGGCGCCAAGCCGCACTGGATCGCGCTGTTCAAGCTCATCGAGAACTGCATCAACCTCGCCGGCGGCATCTGGCTGGCCCTGACCCGGACCGACTTCACCGGGCTCACCTTCAAACGCAAATCCCTGGCCCGAACCTGGGCCACGGCCAAACACGGCGGCGTGTTCGTGCTCATGGCCCTGGCCTCCATCCTCTACAACAAGGCCAATCTCTATTTCCTGCAAGGCAAGGCCGGACCGGTCATGGTGGCCCAGTACAGCGTCACCTGGGAGCTGATCGACGGTATCTCCATCCTGGTCTCCAACCTGCTGTTGCGCAGTATCCTCTACCCGCTCTTCGTCCGGCTGTGGAAAAACGACCGGGCCGAGTTCAACCGGCTGGCCCACAATTCCGTGCGCTGGCTGGTTGGCATCGCCCTGCCCATCATGTTCGTGCTCTTTGTTGAGTCGGACCGGATCATCGGCCTGATCTACGGCCAGAACTACCACGATTCCATGTGGATGCAGAAATGGCTCGTGGGCACCATCCTCTGTGGTTTCGTGCACAACCTCTCCGCCTATCTCATGATGAGCCAGGGCAAGGAGCGGCTGTTGCTCGTCATCTATACCTGCGGCCTGGCGTTCAACCTGACCCTGTGCGCCACCCTGATCCCGGTCCATCCGCTGCTCGGCACCTGCCTGTCCATCCTGCTCACCAAGGCGGCCGTGGCCGTGGTCACCACAGGCTATTGCCAGCGCACCATGCACATCCTCGACTGGCGCTCGCTGTGGCGCATCGGCGCGGCCTGCGTGTGCGCGGCCGGACTCTATGCCGCCACTTCTCCTCTCGGCATCCGGGAAATCCCCGAAGCCCTGGCCCTGCTCCCCTTCCTCTACCTCATCCACGGCTGGTGGCGCGAAGTGAAGGCCCAAAAAGCCCGCGCCGGTTTGGCGTAAGGAGCGGGGGAGAGAACGGGGGAAACGCCTCCGGCGGCCAAGAGGGGCAAAGCCCCTCCTGGACCACCCACACGGAAGACACCGCTCCGATAAAAAAAGGCCGCATCCTGCCAGGACGCGGCCCGTTGCCTACAAAGACCAGCTTCTTATTTTGCGGGATTCCAAAGGGCAGAGCCCTTTGGCCGCCGGAGGCTTCTCCCCGCCCTTATTTCTGGCGGATCACAGCCCGCACCACGCCGCCCCAGCCGACCTTGTAGTCGATGCCGCGCCAGGACATGGTGTTGGTGGTGAAGGTCCGGCCGAAGGTCCAGGCCAGCATGAGGAAGGTGGCCACATAGCCGCGCAACCAGGCCATGACCGGCACGGATCGGGGCGACAGGCCGCGATACAGTAGGCCGATGCCCAGAAAGGCCACCCAGTAGCAAACGGTCACCAGAGCCATGGTTGGTCCGACCGCGCCGGGTATCGCCCCGAGCAGGGCCACGGCCCCGAGCACCGGCGGCGCTGACAGCACCAGGACGGCCAGGATGGACACCAGCCAGCCCGGCGGGATGCAAAACTTGAGATAGAGCAGTTGCCGGGTGAGCCAGGCATCCCACCGGGACAGGGGCATGCCCGACAGCGGCGTCTCCAGGCAGGCTGCGGCCACGGGCCAAGCCGGCATACCCCAACGATGCAGATGCGGCCCCATGGAAAAATCGTCCACGATATTGCGCGACCAGAGGGCGTAGAGACCGAAGCGGTCGAACGCCTCGCGCGAGATGGCCATGGCCCCGCCCCAGGGCTGGGTGATGGCCCGGATGGGCTGGAGCAGGTGCAGGGCCATGCAGGTGATGAGCATGCCGATGGTGCCGGTGCGGGAATCCTCGGGCACAATGCGGTGGAAGCCGCTCGTCATGGCCGCGTCGTCCCGGGCGATGGGCGCCACAAGATTGGTCACGAAGTGCTGGTTGGCCAGATGGGTGCTGTCGTAAAACACGTACACCTCGGCCGTGGACGCCGCCCGAATGCCGGCCAGAATATTGTGGTTCTTCTGGCCGCAGGCCGTGGCCGGTCCGGCCACGACCTGGACGAGCCGGTTCGAACCGGCCGCCACGTCGCGGCCCATGGCCACGGCCGGGTCCGTCTCGGACTCGGTGACGCACAAGACCGCGTAGTCCGGATAGTCCTGATCGAGGATCGAGGCCAGGGCTTGGCGCATGACCGGTGTGTCGCCGGTCAGGGGCATGATGACCGCCACCCGGGGAAATTTCCCGGGCGCGGGCTCGGGGCCGTTGCCACCGCGCACATGGCGGTGTCCCAACACGTACAATGCGAGCAGGACGACAAGCTGAACCGCCATGATCGCAACTACCCAATTGCCCACGCATCCCCCCTTACACTACGCCGCAGTCGCCTGCGGAAAATCTGTTCCGAGCCGTCCGCACTCGGAAAATCAGGCACACCGAACCCGCTCCGGGATTCCAAAGGGCACCGCCCTTTGGCCGCCGGAGGCACCTTCCCACCCAATTCTCCAGAATTCTCAGCCCGGCCGGTGGCTTGAGCCCAAGGCGCCCTGGCGCGACGAGCCTTGGCCGTTTTCCGCCGGCGTCGGCACCCGAAGAGCCTTGACCTCCACTTGCCTGCCGCCTTGGGTAGTCAGGGTACCCACGATCTCGCCGTCATGGGCATCGCCCACGAAACGGTGACCGCTGTTGTGGGTCAGGACCATGTGCCCGTTTTCGATCACGCCGAACACGTGATAAATATTGGTTTCACCCAACAAGTCGTGGATGAGCACCTGAGCCTTGACGTCGTTGTTATGCTGCTCCACGTAGGCCTGAACGTCGGAACCGTAGATCGAGCCGCGCCACAACCCATTGATATCGGGTTCCCCGGCGGCCGCCGCCAGGCTTCCGAGCAATACATGCAACAGGACGGCCAGTCCGATCAGCTTTGCGCGCATGCCGCTTGCCTCCCGCGCCGTCCCGGGGACGACGTCATCTGCCTTGCACGGGTTCTTTCCCGCCGCCGCTCCGACTGGCGAAAGCCCGCTCCTGTTGCTACCGCTGTGCCGTTTCCGCCAGGACCTGTTCAAAGACGGCTTCATGGGCCTGCACCATCTTGTCCATGGAAAAACACGCAAGCACCCGTTCCCGGGCGTTTTGTCCGAAACGCCGGCGCATGGTCTCGTCCGCCAAGAGCGTAGCCAGATGCTCGCCCAAGGCCTGCGCGTCCCTGGCCGGGCAAAGCAGGCCCGTGGCCTGATGCTCCACCAGATCGGGAATGCCACCCACATCCGTGGCCACCACAGGCACGCCCATGGCCATGGCTTCGAGCAGGACATTGGGCAGGCCCTCGCGCACCGAAGACAGCGTCACCACCGAGGCCTGCTGGATAAACGGTCGCGGATCGGAACTGGCCGGATACGTGCGGATGTTGCCGCGAACGGGACTGCGCGCGGCCAGGGTCCGCACCCGGGTGCGCAACGGCCCATCCCCGACCAGCCACAACTCGGCCCGGGGCCGCTTGGCCACGGTGACAGCAAAGGCCTTGAGCAGGGTCTCGTGGTCCTTGTCCTCGCAGTACCGGGCCAGACACAGCACCACTTCGCGCACGGGCCGCAACTCCTCGGGCGGCGGGGCGAAATAGGCCGTGTCCACGCCGTTGGCAATGACCGTGATCCGGTCGGCCGCCCGGCCCAGTCGCACCAGGCCGTCGCGCAAGGGGCCGGCATTGACGATGTGGTGCCGGGCAAAATTTTTCAGGAAGCGCTCGTGCTGGCGCCGCAACGCCCCGCCACCGCGACAGGTGCCGATCACGGCCGGAAGCTTGCGCGCCCGGGCCATGAGCCGGCCCCAGATGTTGGGCACGGCCGTCAGCGGCACGAGCAGATCCGGGCGCTGCGCGGCCAATGCCCGCCACAATCCGGCCAGGCTGGCCCGTCCCACCGTGGCCGTCGGCGCGAGCCAATGCAGCGGAATGCCGGCCGCCGCGGCCTGGGGTGCGAAATCCCGCCCGGTGGTCAACATCCAAAATTCCGGGGCGAACCGGGTCCTATCCAGGCGTTTGGCCAGCTCCAGGGCCTGGCGTTGGGTACCGCCAAACGCCAGGTCCTGGAGCAATAAGACGACACGAACCGGACAGGAGGCCTTGGGCATCAATACCCCATGAGTCCGCAACAGCGGGTGCACGAGGGCATCAGCCCCTCGGTGTACAGGCTGGCCCGAAAGCGGCGGTACGACTCGGAATTCCACAGTTCGGTGATGGTATGGTCGCGCACGTTGCCCACGATATAATCATGGTAATCGCGGCAGGGCGACATGTCGCCGTTGGAATCGAGCTCCACGGCCTGGTAGATGGAGATGCACTGGTTGTAGCCGAACGTGGCCGTGTGGTCGGTGTAGTATTCCTTGAGGTCGTCGAGGCCAGTCACATTGGGGATGATGTTGACGGCCGGATTGCCCATGCCCTTGGAACGGCGGCGCACTTCGGCCAGCTGCTTGCTCAGGGTCTCATGGTCCTTGATCGTCCAATCGCCGACCCAGCCCCAATGGAGCTGGGGCGTGAACCCGAACCGTCGGCAGAAATCCGCGTCATGGGCCTTGGCGCTGTCCTCGTCGATCCACCAGGACAGATAGTAGACAAAAAGGTCCACCCGATCCTTGTAGGCTTCATAGATGTCGACCAGATGATCGACATTGGCCTGGGAGATGGTGGTCAACGCGGCGACCAGGGGCAGCTTGGTCTTGTGGGCCCGCTTGGCCTCCTTGACGGCGGCCAGGGCATCCTGGATGACCTGATAATTGTCCCCGCCACCGGCCGAGGGCCGGGCGGCGTTGTGGGTCTCGGCACTGTGGCCGTCGATGGAAATCTGGAGCAGAAACAACGGCGCGGCCGCCAACCGGTCCACGGCGCCGGCCAGCTTGGTGGCGTTGGTGACGATGGAGGTCGGCATCTTGAGCGCCGTGGCTCGCTCCACGATCTCCAGCCATCCCTTATACATGGTCGGCTCGCCACCCCACAGGTAGACCGAGGGATGGTGGCCGTGTTCGTGCAGGTCGTCGAGCAGGGCCAGGTAACGCTCGGGCGTGACTTCCTGCTTCTTGAGGTCTTTGAGATTCTTGCCGTGCAGGAACCCGTGGTCCCCCCATTGCCCGCACGTATGGCAGCGCAAGTTGCACATGTCGGTGATGCGGATGGAGAGCTGACGGATGCTGCGCGCCTGTCCCATTTCCGCCCGGGGATTGAGGAAATTGAACAGGAATTTCTCTTTTTCCAGGGCGGCCAGACGGCTGGCCATCCAGGGGTAGCGACACACCTTCACGGCCTGTTTGAGAATGGTGTCCAGGGCGACACTGCTGCGTTTCGTCATGCAACCTCCCATGCCTTATGGCGAGATGATCGCTTACGCCGAAACGGCGCTCGGTTCAAGGCCCGCGCGCAGGCGGCGATCCGCCGCGGATGCGCCCCGGGAAAGGGCTTGCCCGCCACCACGACCGGCCGTACCATTGCGCCCACGATCAGCAAGGGAGGACCCGGCATGGCGCCCCAGGTGAAAACGATCCTGTTGGCGGTGGATTTCTCCGAAACGGCCCAGTATCTGGCCGAATACGCGAGTCTTTTCGCCAAAGGGTTGTCCGCCCGCATTGTTGCCGTCTACGTTTCGCCGAGCATGAACCGCTACGCCAACCTCTATGTCCCGCCGACGAGCATCCAGGCCCTGGTCGAACAGATCCTGGAAGGCGCCAACCGGGTCATGGGGGAATTCATGGCCGACCCTACCGCTGGCACCGATCTTGGCCCGGCCTACCAGTCCTGGCGCCCTACCATTTCGAGCCAAAAACTGCTAAAAAGGCGGTGGCTGGGTTTCCCCTACGCCAGGTGCGGGCCGCCGTACCCACGGGTAACTACTAGGTACAGCGCGGGGGTTTTGCAGGAACGACAAAGGTCCTTAGAAAAGCCCGCGCATGGGCACTAAGGCTGGGCGGGACACCGGGAGCCTGCGGTGGCTTCACAGG
>JGI20225J20221_1001877_pt1 | contig 18329 bp, 13 predicted proteins | sample BioMet4_FD_20221 | JGI IMG/M metagenome (IMG submission 20221) | reverse complement strand
GTCTACGTCCACACGCCGCTCATCACGGGCTCCGACTGCGAGGGCGCCGGCGAAATGTTCCAGGTCACGACGCTCGATCTGGCGAACCCGCCCCGCACGCCCGACGGCAAGATCGACTACTCGAAGGATTTCTTCGGCAAGCCGACCAACCTGACCGTCTCCGGCCAGCTCAACGGCGAGACCTACGCGATGGCCTTCCGCAACATCTATACCTTCGGCCCCACCTTCCGCGCCGAAAACTCCAACACGACCCGCCACGCGGCCGANTTCTGGATGATCGAGCCGGAGATTGCCTTCGCCGACCTGTCCGACGACATGGAGCTGGCCGAGGACATGATCAAATACCTCATCTCCTACGTGCTTGAAAACGCGCCCGAGGAGATGGCCTTCTTCAACGAATTCGTGGACAAGGGCCTGCTCGACCGCCTGCACCACGTTCTGAACTCCAAGTTCGGCCACGTGACCTACACCGAGGCCGTGGAGCTGCTCAAGGAGCACAACGACAAGTTCGACTACAAGGTGTTCTGGGGCTGCGACCTGCAGACCGAGCACGAGCGCTATCTCACGGAGCAGATCTTCAAGCGCCCCGTCTTCGTGACGGACTACCCCAAGGAGATCAAGGCCTTCTATATGAAGCTCAACCCCGACGGCAAGACCGTCGCCGCGATGGACTGCCTGGTGCCCGGCATCGGCGAGATCATCGGCGGCTCGCAGAGAGAGGACAACTACGACAAGCTCCTCGCCCGCATGAACGAGCTGGGCCTCAAGGAGGAGGACTACGAGTTCTACCTCGATCTGCGCAAATACGGCTCCACGCGCCACGCNGGCTTCGGCCTGGGCTTCGAGCGCTGCGTCATGTACCTCACGGGCATGGGCAACATCCGCGACGTGCTGCCGTTCCCGCGCACGGTCGGCAACTGCGATCTGTAAGAAAACAAAAAAGGGCTGCTGCAAATGAAAATTTGCAGCAGTCCTTTTGTCAAAGTTTCTTTTCCAGCAGGACGAGACGGACGCCCGGCAGGCCGTTGAAGCTGCAGGGCACGACTCCGGCCTCGCGGAAGCCGAGCCGTTTGTAAAACGCGCGCGCGGCCGCGTTTTTCTCGTTCGTGTCGATCCTCAGGCAGCTGCAGCCATGTTCGGCGGCGTACTGCTCGTAGAACTCCACAAAGCGGGTTCCGTACTGCCGCCCCTTGCACGCGGGGTCGACGACCAGCGTGTGGAGCACCATGACCGCCTGCTCCGGCGCGTCGAAGCGCCAGCCGCCCGAGGCGTAGGCCTCCTCCTGGCGCTGGTTGAGCCTGCCCGCCGCGACGACGGTCCCCCCGTCCTCCTCGACGTACATCTCCCCCCGCGCGACAGCCTCCTCCGCGGTCCCGCGGGTGGGGTAGATCGTCCGCTTCCAGCCGACGACCGCCTGGCCGGCCTCCTCGCTGTCGTGGATATGCCCGTAGATCTCCGCGATGCGGTCGATGTCCCGCTCCTGTGCAATCCGAAACATGTTCGCTCCTCCCCGGTAAAACGCCGCCCTGACTATTTTCGTTTGAACTTGCGGAACAGCTCCCACAGCACGGTCAAAACCTGCACCGCCGCGCAGACCACGAAGATGAGCGCGAGGTTCGGGATGGGCAGCGAGAGATACAGGCAGAGCCCCGCGGTCCAGATGAGCACCGTGATGGAGAGCGTCTGCCAGAGGATGCTCCACCAGAGGCTGGTAAAGACGATGCAGACGATGGCCGCGACCGGCAGCGCGTAGATGAAGAACAGCCACGCGCGGAAGGGCACCTCCGCGATGGCGAACGCGCAGAACAGCACGGCCGCGATCGTGAAGACCAGCGCCACGGACAAGATGAGAATGAACATGTGGTAATGCGGCTTGGACTCCTTGGGCGGCTCGACCTCGCCGATCAGGTTGCTGACCGTGACGCCGTAGAGCTCCGCGATCTGCGCCAGGATGAAGACGTCCGGCAGGCTCTCGCCGCGCTCCCACTTGGAGACGGATTTGTCCGAATAGTTGAGCTTGGCCGCCAGGTCCAGCTGGGTGTCCTGGTGCGATTTCCGATAGGCGGCAATGTTTTTGGAGACGGTGCGCCGGAACGCGGCCTCGTCCATGTCCATTTGGAGCCCTCCTCTTAAAAGCCGGTCGTTTCAGGGCATTCTACTCCGGGTAGAGGGGATTCCCCTCTCGGTTTCCCGCCGAGAACGCACGGTAGGGTGACAAAACGGCTGGAAAATCGTATGATAAATATGGAAAAGAATGTTCATTTTGAACTGCGCAGCATATTTTGTTCAGTATAGCACAGTTTTTCCCCCCGCGCAATCCAAAATGCCCGCGGNCGNCGCCNGCGGGCATTTTTATCTTCCGGTTGACAGCTCTCCCCGGCCGTGTGTACAATAAACGGGAAAGGGAGGCTTGCCATGCTGGACAAAGAGAAACTGGAGCGGGGCCTCGCGGCGCTGCCGATCTTCGAGTACGCCTTTCTCAAAACGGACGAGCTCGTCTTCACCGAACGCGTGCGCGAGATCTGCCGGACGGAGTGCCCGATGTACAACAAAAGCTGGGCCTGCCCTCCCGCGGTCGGCACCGTGGACGAATGCCGCGCGCGCTGCCTGCGCTACCCCGAGGCCCTGATGCTCACGAGCGTCACCGAGGTGCAGGACATCGCGGATCTGAGCCAGACGCTCGCCACCCGCGCCCCGCACGAGGAGCTCACGCGGCGCGCCGCCGCGCTCGTGCGCGAGCAGACCGGGGACGTTTTCGTCCTCTCGACCGAGGCCTGCGCCCTCTGCGAGCGCTGCGCCTGGCCGGACGCGCCCTGCCGCCATCCCGACCGCATGTATCCCTGCGTCGAGAGCCACGGGATCCTCGCGACCGACATCGCGGAAAAGCACGGCCTCACGTTTTTCAACGGCAACATCGTCACCTGGTTTTCCCTCATCTTTTTCCGGGCCTGAGCGCCCGCTTATCTTGGAAAGGAGCAAATCATGAATCTCACAGACCGGTTTTTGAAGCTTGTGTCCTATCCCACCGCCTCGTCCGAGACCTCCGGCACCACGCCCTCGACCCCAGGCCAGCTGGAGCTCGCCCGCGAGCTCGTGCGGCANATGCGGGAGATCGGCATCGCTGACGCGCGCGTCGATTCCTTCGGCTACGTCTACGGCAGCATCCCCGCCACCTGCAGGGCGCCGGTGCCTGTCATGGGCCTCATCGCCCACATGGACACCTCGCCCGACGCCCCGGGCGAGCACATCCGCGCGCGCATCACGGAGCCGTACGACGGCGGCGACATCGTGCTCAACGAGGAGCTGGGCCTGGTTCTGAGCCCGAAGGAATACGAGTCCCTGCGCCGCAACGTCGGCAAGCGTCTCATCGTGACCGACGGCACCACGCTTCTGGGCGCGGACGACAAGGCCGGCGCGGCCGAGATCCTGGCCGCGGCCGAGATCCTGCTGCACTCCGACCGCCCGCACGGGGCCGTGAAGATCGCCTTCACGCCCGACGAGGAGATCGGCGAGGGCGCCGACCACTTCGATCTCAAGACCTTCGGCGCGGACTACGCCTACACGCTCGACGGCGGCACGCTGGGCGAGCTCGAGTGCGAGAACTTCAACGGCGCCTCGGCGCACATCGTCTTCCACGGCAAGAGCATCCACCCCGGCAGCGCCAAGGGCAAGATGGTGAACGCCGCGCTCGCCGCGATGGAGCTGAACGCGCTGCTGCCCGCGGACGAGATCCCCGCCAGGACCGAGGGCTACGAGGGCTTCTACCACCTGACCGAGATGAAGGGCGAGGTCGAGCTGGCCGAGCTCAGCTACATCATCCGCGACCACGACCGCGCGAAGTTCGAGGCGCGCAAGCGCGTCATGGAGCAGGCCGCCGCGCAGATCAACCGCAAATACGGCGAGGGCACCGCGGTCCTCACGCTGCGCGACAGCTACTACAACATGAAGGAGAAGCTGGAAAACTGCATGTTCCTCATCCACGACGCCGAGCGCGCGCTGCGCGAGGTGGGCGTCGAGCCGAAGATCGTCCCGATCCGCGGCGGCACGGACGGCGCGCGGCTGTCCTACGAGGGGCTGCCGTGCCCGAACCTCTGCACCGGCGGAGAGAATTACCACGGGCGGTTCGAGTACGTCCCGGTCGAGGACATGGAGAAGGTCGTGCAGATGGTCACGACGCTGCTCTGGAATCTCGCGAAATAAAAAAGCCGCGCCGGGTCGGAATTTTTCCGCCCCGGCGCGCAGAAACCCCCGGGCTTTCGCCCGGGGGCATTTTTGCTTTCCCGATTAATCCACGTCGTGGTTGACCTCGTCCGGCGCCTCGTCGAGCCGTTCGGGGTGCTGCAGCAGCCGCTTGAGATACTTGAGGCTGGTGGCGAAATAGAAGCCGTCCACAATGCGCTCGTCGCAGTTGAAGGTATAGTCGACGTACTTGCGGCGGACGGGATTGCCCTCGTCGTCGAGCTCGTTCGCGTGGCGCTTGCAGCCGAACGCGCAGAAGACCGGCATGTTGCCGAAGTCGTACAGATGGTGTACGACGGGCGGAATGCCCAGAGAGCCCATCGAGGTGAAGAAGATCGAGGCGTGGAACGGGCTGACCTCGAGCAGGAACTTCGGGATGCCGCCGAAGTAGTCGAGCAGCTTCAAAAACCAGATCGTGAACTTGAAGAGCAGGCCCGGCACCATGGAGAACGCCTTGGCCGTCTTGTCGAAGCTGCTGTCGAGCGGCTGGCCCTTGATCTCCTCGACGGCCTTGTTGAACTTCTCATACACGTCGTAGGCCGTGTCGGTCGGCTTCAGGTGCAGCTTCATGATGCTCTCGGCGCCGGTGGTCGTCATCTCGGTCTTGACGACCATGCAGAACTGGATGTCGTCGTCGCGGGAGAATACCTGCTGGCCCGAATAGAAGCGGTTGACGGCCGGATATTTGGCCACGATGCGCACATAGGCCGCGAGGAACACGTGCGCGATGCCGAAGTTGGTCAGCCCCTCGCGCCGCTTTTCGCGGATGTAGCGCTCCATCGCGGTGATCTCGACCGAGTCGCGCATCACGTTCGACGCGCCGTTGCGGTTCGGCATGATGTAGTTGCCGACGACCTGCATGGGGTCGAGCGTGCGGAGCTTGCGCCCGTCGGAGCGGTCGCCCCAGATGGGGTGGTACCGGCTGTCGAGGTGCACGTGCATGGCCAGCACGACCAGCACGCCGCCCAGCAGAACGAGCAGATCGGGCAGGCAGCGGCAGATGGCGGGCCAGTCGCCCGTGCGGATCGGCACGCGATTTTCATAGATCAGCACCGCGAGCGCGCCCGCGTGCAGAATGAGCGCCATCCAGGTGCTGCGCGTTTTGCCGGAGACCACCGCGCCGTAGACGAACGCGATGGCGAGGTAGGCGATCCAGCAGAGCAGGATGAGGCGCTTCGATTCGCTGGCCATCGAGACGTCGATGCCGAAATAGACGGCCAGCATAAACTCGGGAATCGCGGTGCGGTAGAACCGCTCCTGTCCCGAAATCAGCATGTCGAGCACGAAGATCAGACAGGCTAAAACCGGCAGTACGATTAAAAACCACACCGTCGCTGCATCTGTGTCCTTCCCACAGAAATATGCGATGCGGACGACTGCCGAACCCGTCAGAACCAGTGCCGTGAGCCATGTCAGCACGCTTTTGCGGCTGACATAGTAAGAAATTCTCTTTCCCATGCCCCTATCATACCATGGTTTCGCTCAATTTCAACGCTATTTTTTGCGCTTTTTCGCGCCGGGATCGGAAAAAACTCCCAGCCCGGCCGCGTGCGCAGCCGGGCGCGCGGCGGCAGAAAAAGCCGCCGTCCCAGGCCTGACGGCCCCGGGACGGCGGCTGAAAGACAGCCTGTTATCTCTGGCTCTCGATCTTGCCCGCGGCCTCGGTCAGCCGGGACCAGCAGTCGGCGTCGAGCTTCACGCCGTCGTAGCGCGTCTCGCAGCGGCGCAGAGATCCCTCGTACTGAAAACCGCACTTCTCGAGCACCCGGCGCACCCGCCCGTTGTTCGGGCTGCAGTAGGCCGCCACGAGCTCCAGCCGCAGGTCGCGGAAGGCGTACTCCAGAACGGCCTGCGCCGCCTCGGTCATGTAGCCGCTGCACCAGTATTCCCGCGCCAGCGCGCAGTCCACCATTCTGGCCCGCTCGTTTTTCCGGCGCGGGTCGGGCAGCAGCGCGATGATCCCGATCACGCGCCCGGTCTGCTTGAGCACGATGCCGAACACGTCCTGCCTGCCGACGAACTGCTCTCTGAGGATGGTCTTCGTCTCCTCCAGGCTCTCGTGCGGCTTCCAGCCGGCGCTCGGGCCGACCTCGCAGTTGCGGCTGTAATCAAAGACGTCCGCCGCGTCGTCCATCGTCAGGGGCCGCAGCAGCAGGCGGGCAGTTTCCATCGTTTTTTCCATGACAATCCCCTCCCGGTCAAAGACATCGATGCCTGTTTGAAAATCAGATGCCCCTATTATACCACCTGTTCGGGAAAAGGGAACGCCTCTTATGTGCTTTTTTGTTTTTTTGTGAGCTTTTTCTTTTGGTCTGCCGCTCACATCGGCGGCACCGGCAGCGGCCGCGCCGGGTCGAACACGTCCTTCACCCGGAACAGGTCGTCGAGCATCTCGGGGTTGTAGTACATGCGGTAGCCGTCCACGTTGCGCCGCGCCTGGCGGACGTAGCCGGCGTGGATCTGCACCCAATAGTCGCGCCCGTCCACGTTGCAGAAATAGCGGTAGCCCGCCGCGTAGAGCGCGTCGAATTTGGCGCCTGCGTAGTCCTCCGCCCCGGCGATGTCGCTGCCGAAGGGATAGAGGAAGATGTCGGTGTCGCCCACGATGGGCTGCACCTCGTCCTCCCACGTCTGCACGTCCCGGCGCACGCTGTCCGCGCCGATCTCGCCGTAGGCCGGGTGGCCGAAGCTGTGGCTCGCGATCTCGTAGCCGTGCGATCTCAGGCTGGCCGCCACGTTTTTGGCCGCCAGCACCTGGTTGTTGTAGGCCTGCTCGCCGAGGACGTCCTTCCAGCCGGGGTGCGTCTTGTAGCCGAACACGCCCTGATAGCCCGTCACGCCGATGATCGCGCGGGCCCCGCGGTAGGAGAAGTCCGGGTGCTCGCGGATAAAGCTCTCGAGGATCGGCACGAGGTCGTATTCGCCCGTGACGGTCTGCCCGTCCGCCGTGATGTACTCGCAGGTGGGGTTCCCGTCCGCGTCCACGACCAGCCGCGAGGCGAAGCCGTCGCCCAGCTTGTCGGGCCAGCGGTCGCCGTCGCCGTCGGTCATGTATTCATAGTAGTTGACGTCGTCCTGCGAGAGCACGAACGGCTTTTTCCCCGCGGGCAGCAGGATATTGCCCGGCTCGTAGCGGACGCTCCCGTCCGCCTGCGTCACGGCGGGCGCGAGGTCGCGGATGCCGACCAGCACCCAGCCGCCCTCGTACATCTCCTGCAGGATCGCGCGGAACTCGGAGATCGTCGTCATGTACTGGTTGTAGCCGCCCGAATCGCCGTCGCCGTCGAACGCGCGGGCCGTGTCCGCGATCAGGCTGTGGAAGAAGATGTGCGGAATGGTCGTGGGGTCGGGCCAGCGCACGAGCGCGGACCGCACGCTCTCAAATTCCGCGGCCGCGCGCGTCAGCTCGTCATAGCCGTCGAAGCCCGGGATGCCGCGCAGAAGCGCCAGCGCCGCGTCGTAGTCGTAGCCCGCCGCGAGCGTTTTGGCCTTGTCCAGGGCCGTCCGCGCCTCCTGCGGGAGCGCCGGCGCGGCCGGCGGCTGGGGTTCGGGTTCCGGCTGGGGTTCGGGTTCCGGCTTGGGTTCAGGCTCCGGCTCGGGCTCCCTCGCTTTTGTGTCCTGGGGAGGGGGGGGGCGGCTCGTGTGGCGCCGCGCTGCCGGAGCCGATGCGGATGTCGTCGAAGGGGTCGTGCAGGACGCTCGCGCAGCCGCTCAGCATCGCGGCCGCGAGCGCCGCCGCGAGCAGGACCGCGAGCCGCCTGCCCCAGCTGTTGTTTTTCATGCGCCGCGCCTCCCTTCGACAGAACTTCTCTTTTTTTCAGTATAATACAGATTCCGCGTTCTGTCGACCATCCGCGCCGCATTCCGGCCCGTTTTAGGAATTATTAAGATATTTCTGGACTTTTTTTGGAATTATCCGTCTTCCGAACAAATCCCTTGATTTTGCCGCCCCTTCATGGTAAAATCATAGGGCATTCGGACAGGTATCGAAGTGGTCATAACGGCCCTGACTCGAAATCCACACGGTTCCATCTCCACCCCATCCCTGCAAACCCGCATGGAATCAGGCTTTGCGGCACATCCCAGCGCCGCGGTTTTTCGCAAACGCTAACAGTTTGCTCACAGTTTTCTTTCCTCGCGTTTCTCCGCCTCGGCGGTCAAACCTATATGGACAGGTATCGAAGTGGTCATAACGGCCCTGACTCGAAATCAGGTGACGGTGCAAACCGTCCGTGGGTTCGAATCCCACCCTGTCCGCCACAAGCCCTGAAAGCCTTGGCTTAACAGTTATAAGGAACGAATCACTTATCAACTGTCAGCTGACGGTTTCGGGCGCATGCAAAAGGCAGCAGCGCGAGAATTTTCTCGCGCTGCTGCCTTTTGCTTTTCAGAGCACCGCCCGCACGGTAAAGACCCCGTCCCGGCAGGAAAAATCCGCCGTGCCGCCGTGCTTTTCCGCGAGAGTTGCGATGCTGTACGCCCCGAGCCCGTGCCCGGCGCGGCGGCTGACGGGGATGCCGTTTTCAAACGTGACCTGCCCCGTGCAGGCGTTCGTCACCTGCACGACGAGCCTGCCGTCCACCTCGCCGCAGCGGAGCTTCACCCACGGCTCGGCGGTCTGCGCGGCGGCGGCAGCGGCGTTTTCCAGCGCGTTTGCCAGCAGCACGCAGAGGTCGAGCGCACGATCCGCCTCGAGCGTCTCCGGGACGTCCGCGGCAGCGGAGATCGGGACGCCCTGCTTTTTCGCCTTTCCGACGCAGGACGAGACGACGAGGTTCACCTGCTCGTTGAGACAGTACTGCTCGACGACCGTCTCGTCGATGCCGGTCTGGATCTCCCGCACATATTCGCGGATGGCAGCGTCGTCCCCCTCGGCGGCGTAGCCGTCGATGATCTGCAGGTAGTGGCGCAGATCGTGGCGCATGACGCGGGTCTTTTGCTGGGAATAGCGGATCTCCTCGAGCCGCTTTTCCGTCTCGGAGGACTGGAGCTCCAAAAGCGCCTGCCGCTGTTTGAGCGACAGATACCGTTCGTTTTGCTGCCCGACGACGCTCGAGAGCGCGCACAGCACGACCGCGAACAGCGTCATCACAAAGCTGATGACGAGGACATTCGACTCAAGCAGCAGGCTCGTGTAGACCGTCGTCGCATAGGCGAGCAGGTAGAAGAGCGCGAACGGGATCGCCATGATCCATAAAACCTGTGCGCGCTGGCGCAGAAATTCCCGCGCGCCCGGGGACCAGAAATGCAGAAGCAGCAGCAGCAGCGGGACCGTCACCGCGAATTTGGCGATGTCGAGCGCATATTCGGAAGCAGGCAGCGCCGTGGCGAGAAGCTGACCGAAAAAGTTCCGCGCGATCGTCAGCAGATAGGCCGTCAGCAGCGCGAAAAGGGCGCTCGCCGGCGGCTTTTTGAAATAGAAAACGCAGGTCAGGAACAGCGGCAGATGGACGATCAGCGGATAGGCCNTGTTCACGGCGTCAAAGCCGTAGAAGTGCNCNAGCACGACCTGCACGGCGAGACAGCCCGCCGTCAGCCAAAGCGCCGCCGCCACGCTCAGGCGCGAGCGCGGGACGCCGAGAAACGAAAGCGTCAGCACCGTGCCGAAAACGAACACGCTGATCCAGTCGAGCATGACCCAGATCATGTTTTTCCGCCTCGATCCATTTGAGAAGTCATGTAGGCGAGGTAGGCCTCCTTCACCTGCGAAAAGCGGCCCCGCGCGACGGGCACGGGCGGAAAGACGTCCGACACGCGCAGTTCCCGGCCGGTCAGCTCGCGGACGCGGGCCAGATTGACGAGGTAGGCGCGGTGCGGCCTGACAAAGCGCGGGTCGGCGGCAAGGCGCTCCTCCAGCGAGGAGAGCGCGCCGGCGCTCTCGAGCGTCCGGCCGTCCGCAAGGCGAAATACGAGCCTGTCGAGCCGCGCCTCGACGTATTCGATGTTCTCGAGCGGCACGGGAACGAGCTTTCCCCCGCAGCGGAGAACGAGCTCGCTGTCCGGCCGCTCCCGGCGGTGCGCCAGCGCGCGGTCGAGGGCGGCAAAGAGCCGGTCCCGGTCGACGGGCTTGAGCAGATAGTCGAGCGGCCGGACGGCGTAGCCCTCGAGCGCAAATTCAGGCGAGCTCGTGAGAAAGACGATGTCCGCCGTCTCGTCCGTCTGCCGCAGCTCGGAGGCGAGGTCCATGCCGCTGAGCCCCGGCATGAGGATGTCGAGCAGGTAGATGTCGAAGCGCCCGCCGCTGTCGAGGAGCTGCGCCGCNCCGGAAAAGCTCTCGGCGCTGAGGGCGCAGCCGCGCGCGCGCCCGTATTCCGCGACGAGTGACGCGATGCGCTCGCGGCACCGGGCCTCGTCGTCGCAGATGGCAAGTCTGAGCATTTCTCCGCCCTCCTTCGGATTTCCTTTTTCCATTATACAACGGCTTGAAGCCCCTGCAAAGTACATTTCAACGGCAAAAAAGTGCGATTCACCGGTTTGACCGCCACTTTTTTTCAAAAACTGCTATGTTACAGGCAGAGAAAAAGCAAAGGAGGCGGTCGGCTTGGAGAAACGTTATGCGCCGGACGGCCAGCCCGTCGTCGGCGAGGGGGACGCCTGCCCGCTCTTTGCGCCGGACGGCAGCCCCGGCGTTGCCGTGATGCGGGAGTGCTGGTTCTGCCGGTGGTCGGATTTCCGCGAGAATCTGGAAACGCACAAGAGCGAGAGCCTTTGCCGGAACCCGGCAAACAAAAAGAGAGAGAGGGAAGCGGTATGAAAAAGAAAATTTTGAGTCTGGTTTTGACGGTGTGCATGGTGCTGAGCCTGCTGCCGGCGCTGAGTCTGCCCGCGGCGGCGGGCGCGCAGACAAAATATTATATTGGTGAAACAAACATCGGGGAATATAACAATTATGACGGCTACATGATCACCGCCAGTGTCGCCGGCGACGGCTGGACGTGGACGTATGACGCCACCGCCAATGATGGTGCCGGTGCGGGCATATTGACCCTCACAAACGCCTATATCAGGGGCGCGGACAGCCGCGGCAGAAGCTACGGCGCACACCTGCCTGCTGATACCACGATCGTGCTCAACGGCGACAGCACCGTTGCAAGCGGAACAGGAAGTGATTATTGCGTAGCTGTTTGCTGTGACGGCGCGCTGACGATCGTGGACGATTCCGGCACCGATGGCACCGGCTCGCTGTCCGCCGTCGGCGGCGAGAGCAGTGAGGGCGACAGCAAGGGACTGGAGGCGGACGGCACCCTCACAATTGATTCCGGCAGGGTGACGGGACTCGGCGGTACAGCAGATTATTCCAGTTACGGTATCTATGCGCCAACTCTTGAAGTCAGCGGCAGCGCCGATGTCACCGGCATTGCGGGCACGGCAAATCAACAAAGTTCCTGCGGCGTGTACTGCTGGAGCAGCGCAAGTGTAGAAGGCAGCCTGACCGCCGTGGGAGCTTACGCCAATGGTAGCGCCAATGGTAGCGATTCGTATGGGATTGAGATATTTCGTTCCCTTACCGTCACCGGCGGCACAGTTGTCGCGCAGGGCGGCAAAAGCGCAAACTACGACAGCTATGGCGTGCATGCCGAATCCTACGGCACAGGCACAACACTGACCGGCGGACTGCTGGTCGCGTCCAGCGGCGAGGTCAGCAGCACGAGGACGTCTCAGGCTCTGAATAAAGCACCGACAGGCGGCACGCTGCTCACCGTCGCGCAGACCGGCAAATTCGCCGTGTACGGCGACAGCACGACATATACAGAAAATAACATTCGCAACTCTACGTTGAACTTATCCGACTCCGAACTTGAAGAAAACACATGGTCAAACAGCAGCGGCAGCGGCTGGATGTGGGACGCAGACTCATCGACCCTCACCCTCAAAAACATGATCATTGTCGGTACGGATAAAACTGCAACTGGATTGGATAAAAACTCCTTCGGAATTCAGGGAGGGCAAGACATCAGCATCGTCTATGAGGGCGTGAACGTCGTCTGCGGCGGCACGTCTGCAAGCGGCGACAGCTGCGGCATTATGGATGAAGTGAGTGATGAGGCTGGGCTTTCGCTCAGCGGCGGCGGAACGCTTGTCGCTCTCGGCAGACAGGCCGGCGACAGCAGCTATGGCATTCAGCTTTTAGACTCTGACAGAGATCCCGGAAGCCTTAAAGTCAGTAGCGGAAAGGTCATCGCCCTTGGCGGAGACGCCGGCGGAAGCAAAGAAGCCGCCAGCTTTGGGCTGGAAGCATCCAATTATCTATCCATTACCGGCGGCGATGTTACTGCTGTTGGCGGAGCCACAGCAGGCACAGGCAATTTTAGCTCCGGCGCTGCAGCAGGCGCCGGAATTTCCGTGAGCAGCGGACAGCTTGTTGCCGTGGGCGGCTATGCCTCCGGCACAGGCAGTGACAGCGCGGGCACTTACTCCTACGGTACAACAACATTTTCGGGCGACGCAAATGTTGTCGCCGCGGGCGACGGTTACGGCGTTGCCAGGTATTCGGTCACTTACGAAGGAGAAAATCCGGTCATAACTCCCGCCGATTTTCAGCTTGGCACAGCCGCTTCGGACACCGTGACCCTCACCGCNATGGGCGGCACCGGCGCGGCAATCGGTAAAGCAACCACAACGGTACCCGACAAGGCTGCACTCTGCGACGGCGGCACCCGAACCACCGCCGGCTCCGCCGTGCGCTTCCGGCTGGGTGACCCGATCATTACCGTGACGCATGACGGAACCAATTATACAGGCTACGGCGACTTTGCCGAGGGCTGGAACGCGGCAGTCGGCGATGAAAACACCGCATACACCGCTGTCAAGATCTTCGCCGACTGGACGGCGGCCACGGACGCGACCTATGACACCAGCTTCGGCACCGGCGTCGGATTTTATGACGGAACCAATCAGGCGGGTTCCATATGCGTTCCTGAAGACAAACATATTACCCTCGACCTGAACGGCTTTACCATCGACCGCAATCTGAATGAGCCCTGCAGTGACTACGGCGGCTGGGTCATCGCCAATCTCGGCACCCTGAGCATATGCGACAGCGGCACCGGCGGCACCATTACNGGCGGCTATACGGGATACAACTTGTCCGACAGCAAGAACGGCGGCGGCATCTATAACGCGGGTACCCTTACGCTCTCGGGCGGCACTATTACCAAAAATGCCGACGGCAAGAGGGGCGGCGGCGTTTACAACGCCGGGACCTTCACCATGACCGGCGGCGAGATCAGCGCGAATCTTGCCGCGACGGGTGAGGGCGGCTACACCTGCGGCGGCGGCGTGTACAACGCGGAAAACGCCAACTTCACCATGACCGGCGGCGAGATCAGCGGCAACTACTCCTGCGACACCGCAAACGAAGACGGCGGCGGCGTGTATAACGCCGGAACCTTCACGGTCGGCGGCACGGCGAAGATCACCGGCAACGTCGCCAAGGCGGTCTACGATGACAGCGACAATACCGCCTCCGGCGGCGTGACGGACAACGTCTATCTGCCGAGCGGGAAAACCATCACCTGCTCGGCGACACAACCGCTGACGAGCGGCGCGTCCATCGGCGTGACGACGGAAACCGCGCCTTCGGACACTCCCGTCGCCGTCACCCTCAGCAACAGCGCCGATTACAGCGGCTATTTCCACAGCGACAAATCCTACCGCGTTCAGAACAGCGGCAGCGGCAATAGTCAGGTGGTGCAGCTGGCGGCGATGCCCGGCGCAGGCATTTTCGACGCGAAATTTTACCAGCCGCAGCTCTGGGACTGCCAGCGCTCACCCGCGTTCCCGGTGGCGAACCGCAGCTTCCGCCTTTCCGGGCTGAAAGCGCCCTACGACCAGAATCTGAAAAAGGTGAACTTCGCCGCCCCGGCGAGCGACTATGTGACGTTTGAATATGTTAAAGCTGTTTCGGAACTTGACACGGCGACGAAGACGCGCATCGTCAGTTCCCTGAAACGCTACACCGGCGCAACGGATGTGCAGATCGAAGCCGCCGCCGTGGTGAAGGAAACGCTGCACAACGCGAGCGGGACGACCGAGCTCTCCTCCATCGGTCTCGTCTGGGCGCTGGGAAGCGACGGCTTCCTCTACACCGCCATGAACGGCGCGCTCAAGTATTCCGGCGGCGTCGGTACCTATGTGACCTTTGCCGCCCACAAGACCGGCGACAGCATCATCTACACGCCGGACAAGACCGAACCGTACACAAAAGATGAAATTAACAACAACAAGCTCGCGCCGGAGGACGGCACCCCGACGGCGCCGGCAGCCGTGACCTATCAGGAGCTGATCCGGGTCGTGAACGACAGCGGGAAGCGACGGCTTCCTCTACACCGCCATGGACGGCGCGTTCAAGTATTCCGGCGGCGTCGGTACCTATGTGACCTTTGCCGCCCACAAGACCGGCGACAGCATCATCTACACACCGGACAAGACCGAGCCGTACACACAAACTGATATTAACAACAACAAGCTCGCGCCGGAGGACGGCACTCCGACAGCGCCGGCAGCCGTGACCTATCAGGAGCTGATCCGGGTCGTGAACGACAGCGGGACGGCGGTCAGCGGCGCGGCGGTCACGATTACAAAAGATGACAACACGTATTCCGGCACGACCAACGGGAACGGCTATGTGCAGTTCACGGGCCTGCCGGAGGAGGATGTTTACAAAGCGACCGTGCAGAGCGGCACCTATGCAAAGCTGACTTATTACTCTGTTGACAGCCCCGAAGCGGTTTTGATCTATACAAATCCGGGCAGTGAAGGCGACGGCAACCAGCAGGACAAGGTGACCGTCACTGTCAGTACAACGGGCAGCGGCACCGTGAACTGCATCGGCGCGGGCACGACCACAAATGGTACGACCTACAGCCTGACCAAAGGCGACACGGCCCGCTTCATCTTCAAGCCGGACAGCGGGTACAAGGTGAGCAGCGTTACGTGGAATAACGCTGAACAGCCGACCGCCGTCACAGCCGGATACTTCAGCTCAGAAGTCACAGCAGACAGTACGCTGACCGTGACCTTTGCGCCGTATAATCAGAAGTCCATCTTTGAAATCCACTACACCACGGCGGAGGTCTTCGACGTCCAGCGCTCCCCAGCCTTCCCGGACACGGGGAACAGCTCCATTTGCTTCTCATGGCTGGCCCAGCCGTATGACACGAAACTTGACCATATCACGCTCGGCACGGGCGAGTACATCAAGTTCGACAAAGTGAGCTCCGTCGACACCGCCGGAAAGACGACGGCATACACCGAATCCCTGCGCTGGTGGACGGACGCACAGAATATTTCCACCGCCGCGCTGGTGGAGGAAAACGTCTATAATGCCAGCGGAAAGGTCAAGACCCTCGGCACCGGCCTCATCTGGTGCTATAACGACCCGGCAAAGGGCTTTCTGTTCACAACGATGGACGGCGTTCTGGGCGACTGCGGCGGCGTGGGCAGCTACGTCAGCTTCAACGCCCTGCGCTACGGCTCGTCCGTCACCCAGCTCACCGATAGCGCCGAGCCCCTGCAGCTCACCGACAGCGCCGAGCCGCTGCAGTGGGGAGCGACCGACCCGCAGGGACAGCCGGAAAAGCCGGACGGCGACACCGTTGACGACACGCAGGACGTCACCTTCGACTTCCTCGGCAAGGTACTCAAAGAGAGCGACAAATCGGCCGTCGCAGACGCCGACGTCACCCTTACCTGGGGCGGAACGGACTATGAGGCGACCACCGACGCGAACGGACGCTTCGTCGTCTCCGGACTGCCCTACGCTGAAAACGGGGACTACACAGCGAAGATCGACGGCACGACCTTCACCGGCGAGCTGCCCGATCTGGGCGGCGTCGAAAACAGCAAGACCCGCACGGCGACCCTCACCGCGCCCGAGATCGTGTTCCTGCTCCCGTCTAGCGGGACGACCGGCACCGTGGCGACGCCGCACACGATCACCGTCACCAAGACCGGCAGCGGCAGCGTTTCGCCGCTCGGTACAGCCACCGTCAACGACGGCGGCAGTGTGCGTGTGTTCTTCACCGCGTCCAGCGGTTACTCGCTCAGCGAGGTCAAAATCGACGACACCGCGAACGCGGATGCGAAAACAAACGGTTATTACAAGTTCACAGGCGTGACGGCCAATCATACCGTCGCGGTGACCTTCACCTCGAACGGCGGCGGCTACACGCCGACGACGCCGGGCAACAAGGCGGAGCCGGTCATCGTCGACGGCACGGAGCACGACATCGGCACCAAAACCGTCACCGACACCACCACGACCGTCACGGTCGACAACGACAAGCTGCAGGAGCAGCTTGCGTCGGCCAGCGAGAGCGTCGTTGTGCCGATCACGTCCAAGACCGACACGACCGTCGCGCAGCTCGTCGTGAAAAACGTCGAGGACATGGCGGCAAAGAAGATGATCCTCACTGTCGACCTCGGCGGCATCCAGTACAACATCCCGGCCGCCGCCATCCGGACCGAAGAGGTCATGCAGGCCCTCGGCGCGACCGACCCGTCGAAGGTCCCGGTAAACGTCACGATCACACAGCTTACGAGCGACGCCGTGACCATCGTCAACGGTACGCTGCAGGTCCCGCCGGTGCAGTTCACCGTGACGGCAAGTTATGGCGGGAAAACCGTGGAAACGAGCGTGTTTACGCAGTATGTGAGCCGTGTGATTGAGCTGCCGGAGAGCACAGATCTGAGCAAGATCACGACCGCCGTCGTCAAGGAGCCGGACGGCGCGGAGCGCCACGTCCCGACCTATGTTTACACGAAGGACGGCAAGGACTACGCAAAGATCAACAGCCTTACCAATTCGACCTACGCGCTCATTTACAATCAGGCGAGCTTCGCCGACGCGGCGGGCAAGTGGTACGAAGACATCGTCAGCGAGATGGCCAGCAGAGAAATTCTTTTCGGCCGCGACACCGGCGTATTTGACGGCGACGCGAGCATCACGCGCGCGGAGTTCGCGGCGGTGCTCGTCCGGGCGCTGGGGCTTCCGGCGAACGGCACGAGCAAGTTTACGGACGTCGCCTCGACCGACTGGTATGCCGGCGCGGTCGGCACGGCGAGCAGCTACGGCCTCGTTCTCGGCTATGAGGACGGGAGCTTCGGCCCGAACAAAAACATCACCCGTCAGGAGGCCATGGCCATGATGCAGCGCGCGGCGAAGGTCGCGGAGTTCAGCGGCAAAACCTCTGAGCTGACCGCGTTCAGTGACGCGGCGAGCGTATCCGATTGGGCGGTTTCGGCGGCGCAGTACAACGTCGGCTCCGGCCTGATCGTCGGCGACAACGGACAGCTCCGTCCGAACGACCCCATCACCCGCGCCGAGAGCGCGACCGTCATTTTGCGCCTGCTGCAAAAGGCGGGCCTCGTCGACGTGCGCAGCGCAACCTGAGTTTTTCCCTCTGTGCCGAAGGTACAGATTTCCCGTTCCTTTGGCGGGCGGCCTCCGGGCCGCCCGCTGTTTTTATATCTGCGTCCATTTCTTCGCTGCAAAAGAATCGTGTTCACAAACGGTATTCATTTTGACGCATTTCACGCTGCCGTCGGCGAACTGCCTGTCATGCAAACCAGTCTGACATAAAACGAAGAGGCCCATCTGCTTCCAAGCAAGCAGACAGGTCCATTTTTGCTTTCAATACACTTTATCATAAGCGTCCGAAGGATGCGCAGCCGCAGGATGAAATCATGCGATCAGAGGGCTTGGGATTCTTCCCAACAAGCAGCAGGAATGCGTGTGTATAGACACGCGCATTGCTTGCCAATTTGCAAAGTGGGTACCGCTTTGCCCTGCTTGCTACAATGAGTTTGACCCCATTTACAGCCTAAACTACGCGCTGTAATGTGGCTCATACCTAAGCTACAATGAGAGGACAATCGGTCTGTCGGTGCCCTGCAAGAGCTTTCACGCTCGATTGTGCAAACTGTCAGCCGACCTCTCATTGCAGCATTCGATTTACGCAGGTTGAATCAACGGAGCTATCCGTACATTCGTGTAACTAAGCAAGCTGAATCGGTAATGAGCTAAGGCGGTCGCCGATTGAAAATTCATTGTGAGTGGAGGACTGCTTATGGAATTTTGTCCAATTACC
>JGI20225J20221_1001876_pt1 | contig 18357 bp, 12 predicted proteins | sample BioMet4_FD_20221 | JGI IMG/M metagenome (IMG submission 20221) | reverse complement strand
GAGAGGATGACGAAATTGCTCCCCCGGGAATTCACGACCAAAATCGGTTCGGCAGCCTCATGGGATTGCTCCGCTAAGGCGAAAATGTTTTTTCGGGCTTCGGTAATACTGATGGTGGGCATAAGACGTCCCTCCTTAATGTACTTTCCAATGTACATTTCTAATGTACACCCCGATGTACTCATGGTCAAGTGAGCAAACCTCCTTTTGAAAGAGAGCAAGATACAGCTTCTTTCATTTTATATAGACAGGAATATTTCTTTTTTGCCCTATAAAATAAAGAAGAAGGCCATTATCCCCAACAAAAAGGCAATGGATTGGGGAGCGGATGCCCCCATCCCTCCCCAATCCGACCATTTTTTATTAAAAGTTTGCTAACCGAGTTAAACCGTTTAATCGTCCGTCTTCTTGCGGATGTGAATGTAGATGCCCGTGGCCACGAAGGCTAAGCCCAACATCGCTATCGAGAATAACGTCACTGGAACATAAGAATCAGAGTTCGTTAAGGAAAGGCCTAAGGAAGGATCAGCGTTCTTATGATCGCCCCGATAAAGAATGCTGAGGACATCCCCGCAGGTCAATGAATCAAAACAAAGGGTCGTCGCCACTTGATTCTTTAAGGCGGTTGGGAAGGCTTCGTATTCAGCAAGTAGAGCCTCTAATCGAGTTTTTTTCGCATCTAAGAAACCATTTGCATCGCAGATGGTTACCCCATCGGTGTTTTTCTTAAGAACCATGGCGAACTGCTGGCTTCTCGAGGTGTTGGCACTGGCTAACTCCGACGCCACATCCGTAGACGAGATGCTTAAGAAACCCTCTACCATTTGGAAGGAGTAATAGCCGGCGGTCAAACACGTGAACTGGCTGCCACTTCGGCTCCAAGCCGAGGAAGGATTGGCGGTATAGGCATAACTTGCGGGGTACGTCGTTCCATCAAAGGAAGGGATGAATGTCTCGTTCTTCTCAAAATAGACATTACACGCATTCGGATCCGTAAAGGATTGTCTCGGATCATCGAGGTCACTAAGCCAGCTTTCGATAAACGAAGATCCCGAAGTCGTGTAAGAAAGAGCGATCGAAGTCGGCAAGACGTTTAAACTGACATCTTGGCGGTTCACATCGACTGGCTTCGTCACGGTATACGTGAGGCTTGAAGCAATGGCATGAAAGATCGAAATCGGCGCAAAAGTCATCTCAATCAGACTTTGATCGGCACTGATGCCAGCGGTATCGATGAAACTAAAGGTGATCTTTCCGGCGTTATAGGTCGAGCCGATCATCAAGGTTTGGGTGTCCAAGGCTTTGCCGGTAACCGAAGTACAAACAAATAAGGAAGAGTCATAAGTAACGGCCACACTCATGGCGGCAACTTTGCTACTCCCCTGCACCATCAAGGTTGTCTTAAAGGAAGACGAAATCGCTTCGCTAACATCCGTGGCGTAGAGCTTAGGCAAAGATTGGATTAGGCTCAATGAAGCGCTGGTTTGACTGCCCTTGAGGGACTTGAGGTTTTTATCGCAGCAATCGGACGCGGTAAGACTTAGAGACGTGGTATGATTCGCGTTCAGTTTGCTCTTAAAGACCAAATCAGCAAAGGAACTGGAGAAGTATTTGCCCTCAGTGGATGCCCACGTCACCACCACGCTGCCGGGGTTACTGGAATTAACCGAGGCCACCACATCGCTGCCTTTAATCACATCACGGGGAGTGTAGGAGACGAAATCCAATAAGGACGAATCGTAGGTGAACGTCAACTTCATTGCGGCGATCCCGTAGGAATAGCCGGAATTTATCGTCCAGATGGTTTCTTCGTTTTGAGTCAAAGAAGACTTACTGAGCGAAGAAGACACGGAAAAGGTGTCGTAATACGTCGTACCCGCCACCACATGAACTTGGGTATACGAGGAGGCGATGCTCACCGCGTTAAGGTCCGTGTCATAGACATTGCCAATCGTGAGCTGAATCTCGTAGTCCCCGATAGCCATCGAAGAGGGGACGGAGAAATAAACCGTCAGCAAATCCCCGCTGCCTGTCACTCCAGCGGCGTTCATGAACGAAAAGTTAATCGTGCCCGCTTCGGGGTTGGCAAAGGTTGTGGTCGATGAGGAGACTAACGATCCGGCGTAATTGCCCGAAACGCCAAAAGACGAAGAGTAATGCAAGGAACACTCATAGCCTGCGACCTTCGTGAAGTTGGCGGCCGCCAGCGTCAAGCCAAAGGAGTTCCCGGCGTTGGCGCTTGGGCTATTCAAAGTCACTGCCGGCGTGGAAGTGTCTGCCCCGACTTCCGTGGCCTTCGGGGCCACAGCTAAAACGGCCGCGGATACGCTCAAAGCCAGCAATGTTGGAACAAGGTTTCTGCGCATAGGTTATCTTTTCTTTTTAGAACTTGGTGATCGTGCCATTCGCGTACTGGAGGATCGCTAAGGCATCGGCGGCCGTCAGTGTCCCATCGTTATCGACATCGCCCCGGGTCTTTTGATCCGTGGTAAGCGTCAAATCGCCATTGATCGACTTGAGGACCATCAACGCATCTTTGACGGTGATCATCCCATCGCCATCGACATCGCCTTTCTGGTTCTGGGTCACCGCGCTCTTGCAGGTGACCGAATGCGGAGCGTCCGCGCTTCCCGAGGTCACCACGTTGATGCCGTCTGTGGCAGAGATGTAATACTCCAACCCTGCCGAAGTCAGATAGGAGGCATCGATGATTCCGGAATAGGCGCTATTCAAATGGGTCATCGTAGTCGATAGCCAGGTAGATGATCCTTTAACTCGGTAAGAAAGCGTTGCTCCTGTGATTCCGACGTTATCCGTAATCGTTGCGGTTACCACCAAATTCGACCCCAGATAGGCTTCCGTCACCGCCGTATGATAGAGCGATGGTGCCTCCGTGTCGAGGGTCGTCACCGAAGTAGCGCCGGACGGATGGGACTCCGTAAAGTCGGTCATCACCACCGTGAAGTAATAGAAATAAGTTTTGCCAGGCAAGGCAGTCGTATCTTTATAAGTCGCAACGTCATAAGGGATCAAGACCGCATTGAGCTTCTTGTAGGTTCCTTCTTTGGTGTCCGAACGATAGACGTTATAACCGGCAAGAGTCGTGTAATCGTCCTGGGCCCAAGTCAAAGTAACCCCCGAGGCGTCACTCACGGCATTGAGGGCCATCGACTGAGCGGCAGTCGTATCGATAAGGAAGCCAAAACGCTGCTTATCAGTCATCAAAGTCTTAAAGTGGTCCGCATCGGCCCGACCATTGCTGATTCGCCAATACTGCTGGCCATTTTCAATCAACGTCTTGAACGTATAGGTTCCAACCCATTGGGTCTTCGAAGCGAAGGATCCTGAGATGGTGTAATCGTTGTAAGGTTCAACAGACCCGAAAGCGACATCAAGATCCATTGTCGTGTCCATATCACGATTGAAGTCGACAACCACTTTAACTTTGTTGGTACTGACCGTAGTCAGCGTATTCCCAGCATCGTCTTCCATATGAACGTTCTTCACAAACGGCCACACCGCAGTTAAGTCGCCGGAACCCGTGTAGGTCGTGTAATCAACCAAGCCAGAAGTTCCATCATCTTTAAAATCGTGAATCAGCGAATCGATTACTTCCGATGGAGTGTCACTCCAATATTGATTTTTTAAATATGTTTTTGTATTGGTTCCAGCAACAAAAGAAGTCCATTTTTTCAGTGAACGGATACAATTCGCTGATAAATAAGAATTATTGTCAGAATCGCAACCATCCAAAGAAATGGCCGGCGAAAAATCGCCATTTGTGCTTGTACCATAAATAACGTTATTTGAGAATGTTCCTGTAATATGGATTTTATCATAAGGCCAAGAGACCCAGCTCATCTCAACTTCTTTTGACTCTCTGATAAAGAGAACGCAATTCTTCAATTGATTGATTCGACCTCCCTGACACGAAGAATCTTGAAAAATCATGGAATCCTCGATGGTCGTGGCTGTCAAAGTACGATACTGAAAAATCGTTCTTGTATCCCCTAAGAAAGAACAGTGAGAAAACGACATCGCTGTCGGCTCTTGTAGAATGGTAGCCCCACTATCAAAATCAGAAATGGAGGAATTGCATAATGATTGAAAGGTGCAATAAGCAAAGGTTCCAGAACCCTTCAGTTGTGCATAAGAAACGTAATGGGTCACGATAAAAAGCTGCGAAACGAAAAAGTTTATCGGTTTCTCGGCTGTTCCGATGGCATTAATCGTGCCGTTAACCAATAGCTTTGCATAAGAAGGATTAGTAACATCTTCTACATAATAACTGCTAGTATCCGCGTACCATTGCAAAGAAACACCCGGCTGAATGGTAAGCGTCACGCCTTCTTCAACGACTGTTGTTTTCGCAAGGATATAAAGGCTTCCTTCCAGTAAAGTAGTATCCGAAGAAATCAATGTCGGTAAAATGATTCCGTGATGAATGCTGATTCGGATTTTTGAGGTGCCTGAATAAGACGTTTCGTCAGTTGTGTCCAACCCATTTTTCCAGCTGAAGGAAACGTTGATGTCACAAAGATAATCGTTGGGGCAATTATCGGCGATCTTGACAGCAAGCGGATTGCTCACGCCAGTAACATTATTCTTCGTATCCCGGGTAAGCCCATTCCCCAAAATCGAATAGGTCCCAATCGGCCCGTAATTCACGGTAGGAGTGACGATAGACACATAAGTATCCGAAACGCCACCGGCCCTCGTCACATCGATCGTGGCCGTCACATCTTTGGCTTGGCCACCTTTGTTTTGGAGCTCGATGCCCAAATTGATGGTTTCGCCCGCATCGATGATGCCATTCCCGTTATTGGCGGTAGCGATGCTCGCATCATCGAAAGTGTAGTACTGGTAAAGGGAAACAGTCGGCTTCGGAATCTTCGTAAACGCATCATCCGCGTTTAAGCCATGCGGCACATTGTGTTCAACTTTGTGAATGCAAGTGACGGCGTTTGAGGACGCCTCGATAATCTGCGACATGAGGTATTTTGTTGGATAAACATCTCTGTCCTTATACTGAGAACGAAGAAGGGCTGCGACGCCCGAAACCACCGGGGCAGCCATTGAAGTGCCTGACCATTTGGCATAGTGGTTGTTTGGCAAGCAAGAAACCATTTGCTCACCTGGGGCATAAATGTCGTATTCAATGCTGTTGTCCGGATAAGTATCGATATTTGTGAAACTCGATTCATAACCCGATTGAGTCTCGCTCATAACGCCGAGAACAAAAGTATAGGATGCCGGGTAAATGGGTGCGACCGGAGTCGGAAGTCCATACTTATACTCATTAGGCATCCCGTCGTTGCCGGCTGCTGCAACAAGGGCGGCTCTTCCATACGCGGTCTCAAGGGCAGATTCCACCGCTTGGGTGGTTGCAGTACCGCCGAAAGACATATTGATGACGTCCGCGCCCATCGAATAAGCGTAGTTCAAAGCTTTAGCAATATCGGAATTAAGGAAATAACCACTGCTATTACCAGCTTTAATCGCCATGATCTTGCAGTTATAAGCCACGCCGACAACGCCTAAGGAGTTATTCGCGCCAGCGATTAAGCCCGCGACGTGGGTGCCGTGGCCATGGTCATCCATCGGATCGCCGGTATTGGCGACGCAGTTCGCGCCATAATAGTCATCGACATAGCCGTTATTATCATCATCGATTCCGTTATTCGGAATCTCTTTGGTGTTGACCCACATATTGGCTTTGAGGTCTTCGTGATTATAGTCAACGCCGGTATCGATGACCGCCACGACCGTATTGGATGTTCCGCCAGCGGTCCCGCCATTCGCGGCCATATACTTCCAAGCATCAACGACGCCGCATTGGTTCAGCCAATACTCATCATCCTTTGAGGGGTTGCCCGCGATCGGCTCATAGTCCACCGCATCGCTTTGATATTCGTAATCGTAGTCCACCGAAGTAAATAAGCCTGATTTGCGGGCGATATCGACTTCTTCCGAAGCGTTATCGTGGGCAAGGTAGGCGATCGACCAACCATCTTTGCCCCCTAAGGATTCTAAGGAGACGATACCTAGTTTTCTGAGGGTCTCTGATTTCAGCTCTTCATGAGTCTGAACCAGAATCCGGTCATCCGCTTTCTTGGCGGCCTCGAAGTCCGCTTTCGAAGCGTAGAGGTCATACGGCCCTTTGAGTAGGCCGTTCTCATCGAAAGCACTTTGGGCGGATTTCCCGCTTGAGGTGGGTAAGTTAATCCCCCCGCCGCAAACAAGACCTCCTAGAGCGAATAAGAAGAGTAAGCGCTTGAAGTTTTTCATCGGTGTCCCCAATCCCACGAAAAGCACCCGTTTATTGAATGTTTTTGTGTCTTTGGCGAATCCCTAAAAGGGATTTCGCCTTTTATTTGTTTTTATTATAAGCAAAAAGGTGGCTCACAGGTTGATATTCCGATTAAAAATCGATAAGAGATCAAAAAGAGATTTTTTTCAGTTTTTGATGCTCCATCCTTCCGTTTGCCATTATCCACTACAAAAAGGGCTTCTTTTAGGCTGAGGGCCAAACTAGAGGTAAAAATGGCGGTCCAATCAACGGAAACGAATCCTGAGGAAGAGGGATATCATTAACTGATTCTATAAAACTCTTGCCAAAGGGGGTTCTCTTGCTCAACAATAATGCCCATCGACTTCCGCTACTGGGGCTCTTTCTTAAAATCATAAAGGAATGGCTCCTCGGACGAAAGCCCCCATCATCCTCAATGGAGGAAGTAAGGAAAGAAAAAACCATGAAGGTTGTTGAAAAGGCGAAGTTGAAGTCGAACCTCGATTCGTTACTCGCGTTAGCCTCTGATCCGAGAGCTAATCCGAATGAACATCTTTTTCAGATGATCGACACCCCCTCAAGCTTTGACAGCGTTAAGCTCATTGAAGCTTGGGCTAAAGAACATCATATGAGTATGGTCTTAGAGAATGCCGATACCTATAAGACCCTCGAAAAAGAAATGGATCTCAAGACCACGCTGGAATCCTTATACCGCCTCTATGGGATTAAGTTCCTCAATGAGCAGCGTTTTATTTGGGTTCTCACCAATTATGAGGCGATCTCTCCTCGTCTATTAGCGTTCTATCAGCCGATGATCCAAAAGCATCTCTTACCCTTATCCCCGAGCCAGCCTGACATCCCCTTATCCGGGTTTGTCTTCACTCTCGGCATCAAGAGTGACGCCCGTTAATTCTTTCTCTGACGTGATATCCCCTACAAAAAGGCAACGGATTGGGGAGTGGATGTTTCTCAATCACTCTCCAATCCGACAATTTTTGCTGTTTTTTGAAGTGGCTTAAAGCCCAAACATCCACCCAAAAATGGCCAATCATGTTACAATCCCTGTCATGAAACACAAATTTAACCGCCGCACCCGCAAGTACATCACTTGGGGGCTCATTTTTGCTTTCTTGTTATTCTCAGTCGTCTATACGGCTTTAACTGTCCACGATGGCACCGATTACACCACCAGCATCGTCATTTTGGTGATTGCCGTCCTCATCTGCGCGGGCTATGTCGTTCTCCATCTTCCGGTGGTCAAAGGGGCAATTGGCGAAAAGTGGGTCTCGCTGTTCATCAAGAAGGTCCAAAACAAGGAGGACGTCCTAATCAATGACGTCATCGTCCCTGGCGAAGATGGCAAGACCTCGCAAATCGATCATATCTTAGTTTCGAAGAAAGGCGTCTTTGTCATCGAGACCAAAAACATCAGCGGCCGGATCTATGGCTCCGACAACGAACAGAAATGGATGCAAGTCTTAAATTATGGCCACGTCAAAAATCCCTTCTATTCGCCCGTAAAGCAAAATGAAACCCACATCTATCGTTTAAAGAACGTCATCGGCGTGAATGTCGCGATGAGCAACTGCGTGGTATTTGTTCAAGGCAACGTCGACTACATCAAAGCCGTTGGCGTTTATTATCCTTATTCGCTCTACCGCTTCTTAAAGGGACGGCCCAATACCCTCTTGAATGAAGCTCAGATTAAAGAAATCTCGGATAAAATCCTCGCGTATAAAGAGAAGCCGATCGAAAGCAATAAAGAGCACGTTCAGGAAATCCACGCCACTCAAGAAGCCATCGCCAATAACATCTGCCCCCGCTGCGGCGGCAAGCTCGTGTTGCGTCATGGTCGTGACGGCAAAGCCTTCTATGGCTGCTCAAACTATCCGAAGTGCAAGTTCACGAAGAAAGCTTAAAAACAAAAAACATCACCGGATCGGTAAGAGCTGATTTGGTTTTTCCTCAAGAGGATCAATTTCTTTTAAATCAAAATTAGGCGAGGCGGAATACTTAAAAAATCGGATATTGTCCCATGTAAGACTTTTTGTTGGATGGCTGCCAATGGAGTAATTCCTTGTGTTTTCCGTCTTCTTATCAGACAGGTGGACGCCCGGATAGTCATACGCAATGATAAAAGCCTCTATCATTCCATAATCGCCATAAGCGTATTGACGGCAAACCCAATCCACATATTTTGAGACTTGTGCGATGGTGTCATTATCAGCAGAGCCTTTTTTGAGTTCGATAATCAGAAATTTAGAAATAACTTTCGTCTTGCCGTCAGATAAATATCGGTATCCAAAAACGTCAATTTTGTCCATATAATCAATCGGTTTAAAAGGGGAAGCACATACTTGATGGGTGACGTAATCCCAATCACCAAGGGGGCTTTTTTGGTGCCTTGCAAGTTGGTCGACAATCAAGCATTCAATCGCCATCTCATTTTTAACGTGTGAATCATCGGAACACTCTTTAACGCTATCAGACGCGCTGATGAGATTCTTGTTGTTTGATTTCTTTTTGATAAGTTCGTGAACATGTGAATCAAACTGAAAGGTTCTCCTTTTATCGCCGTGCAAAAGGATAAATTCTTTTAATGATTCATTTTCTTCATCATCTATTTTTATAAAACTTTTCTTCCAAAAAGTACGTAACGATTTGAAGGTTGTGGGCTTGTATTCCAAGACTTCATCCATGTCAACGCCGTTTCGATAAAAAGACTCGGAGGGAACGAAAGTACAAATCCAACAGCACCTTGGTCCTTCATCAAATGGAACCAAAGTATTCTCTAACATGGCATTTTGCCTATCCACCAATCCGAGATAGGGAGAATTTGCTCGGGGGTAATTATTGAGTTTCACGTCAGGGCCGATTTTCACAAGCCTTCCTGTGCCGTATATTTTGCGGTTGCAAAAAAAGAAAATGTTATCCCCTTCTTGCATTGAACAATAATCAGCTAAAGTCCCGAAAAAAGGAGTCTTTTGTTTTGCTGAGACGTTAATTTTTGTCGAATAAACGCCGTCCTTAATACATTTTTCTATGCAAGAAATGCCTCGTTTCTTGCTGATTGAAATAACAAAACCTGCCATATTTTAATTCTATAGTACTTTTCCAAAAAGAATAGGTTTTCTTGACAAATGAATGAATATCCTTCTACTTGACCTGCTTTCGGCAAATAAAATTTCTTTTTTTCTTGATCGATCTTGATTTAGCGACTATAACTATTTATAGTTAAAGGGCTCTTTATGGACAAAACAACAATTGAACTCTTCGCAGGCGTTGGCGGATTCCGCGTCGGACTCAACGACGTCGAAATCAAAGACGGCAAAACCGTTGAAAAAAATAATTTTAAATTTGTCTGGGCAAATCAATGGGAGCCTGCAACCACCACACAAGATGCATTTGATTGCTATGTTTCTCATTTCGGAAAAGACGGAGCCTCGAATGAGGACATCGGGAAAATCGACAAAAAAGATATCCCTAATCACACTTTATTGGTCGGCGGATTCCCCTGCCAAGATTATTCCGTGGCCCGTTCTCTTTCTAAAGAAAAAGGCATTGAGGGCAAGAAGGGTGTCCTTTGGTGGCAAATCAACGATATTCTGAAAGCCAAGAAACCAAAGTTCATGCTTTTAGAAAACGTCGATCGCTTGCTAAAATCTCCTTCGAAACAAAGAGGCCGTGATTTTGGCATTATGCTCCGCTGCATGACCGATGCTGGATATGGCGTTCAATGGCGTGTCATTAATGCTGGTGACTATGGCCACCCTCAGAGAAGACGGCGGACATTCATCTTCGCTTTCCATAAAACAACCAAGTATTACAAGGATTTCGCTAAAAAGGCAAAACAGGACAGTATTGCAGAGATTTTGACAAAAGACACCATGTTTGCGGAGTCTTTTAAATGCCATCTTTTAGAAGATGCCCATGAAGGAACCGTCATCGGAGATGATTACCCAAGCCTCGTCGAAGTCTCTGACAATTTCGCTTTCGCTTTCGAAGGCGCCGGCTATTGCCTCAATGGCGTTTTTGGAACGGCGAAAGTCGAAGCAATCTATCATGGTAAGAAACGGACATTAGGCGACGTTCTCCAGCAGATAGATGTCCCTGATTTCTGCTATCACGTTAATGTCGATAAGTTCCGCTATCTTAAAGGCGCAAAGCACATCCAAAGAACTGCCAAAAACGGCCATGAATATTTTTACTCGGAAGGGCCTATCCCCTTCCCTGACCGGCTTGACTGGCCTTCGCGGACGATGTTAACCAGCGAGGGTTCAACCAATCGGAGCACTCATTTCATCTTAGATCCGTTAACCGACAAATATCGAATTCTCACTCCAATCGAATGCGAGCGTCTTGACGAATTCCCCGATGATTGGACGAACACCGGTATGACGAATAACCGCCGATATTTCATTGCCGGTAACGCCTTAGTCTGCGGCTTGATAAAAACCATGGGCAAGTCCATTAGCAAAATCATCGACAAAGAAGATTAGTCTTCGATATTTTTCTTGATATAGAGATGGCCAAGCCAGAAGCAGGATTTCGTATATGCTTTAATTCCTGTCTTTTTGTCGGGAACAGGCAAAGGAAGAACGTCATTTTTATTGCGACCATGCGGACGAACGTGGCAGACTTCATCATCTGACATTTTGGGGAATGTATTGCTGACGCCGTCATCTCCAATAATCGTGCCCGTATTCAGCAATGTCGCCATTTTCCCATACACTGGCCTAACGTGCTTTTCGACATCTTCATAGGGCATATTCCAGAATTTGCAGCGGCGAAGGATTTTTTCTCCACTTTCGGTCTTCTGCCAAACGACAAACAAAAAACGGGAATTCAGGAAAATCGAACGAATTTCGCTTTCTTCAAAGGGGATTTTCGCTACGTCGGTAAATCTGAAGGTGGGGAACGACATGCTTTCTTTTAAAACTCCGGAAGGCTCCAAAACCACCATTTTTAGTTGAATGCCAGCCGCCGAGATTTCATCGTCGCTGTCTTCATTATCCAGCCCGAGTAAATGATAAATAATCATTGAGTCAACATTTTTTGCGCTCGAGTCAATCCCACAACTCAATTTTAACTGTTGTTCTGTGAGACCATAGAACGCCTTCAGTTTATCTTCAATAAGGCTTAATAGGCTTGTGCCGACGAGTTCATTCGCGCTCTTGACGATGGACTCTGGCGTCGTGCCTTTTGGCAAAACGCGGTTTACAAGACGGGTAACGAAAGTCGATTTGTAACTGAAAGCGCGTTGAATGGCAGGCGTTGGTGAAAATGGTTGTGGACGAGTCGTCTCTTTACTGGCGCCTTTCTCGCAGGCAAGCAAATAAAGAGTATCGCCTTCGCATAGCTTATCCGCTTCACCCGCTTTTACTTTATCTGCAATTGTTTTCCAATCATATTGGATAACAAATTCTTCGCCTGGATCAAGTTTAATCATTTCGGCCGCTACGATTGGAAAATATTCTACAGGCTGATCGTCCTTATAAAGATAGAAAATTACGAACAATTGCCGATTCTTTTTGTAAAAGGCACTTTCTTCAAACGTCGTATTACAAATTGTCATATAGTCAATCATCGATAAAACGAGTCTCTCTTTGCATATCCATTTGTGATGCAACTCGTCGTATTTTAAACCCGCAACTTTAAGTTCAATTCCCACATCAGCAAAGTCCGCCTCTGCAATATTGTTTTTAGGGTAGCCATAAACCCTTTCTTCTACAAACTCGCCAAGAGAGCCTTTTCCGCCAACATTATTTTTGGCCCATTCCAGATAGCCAAGTTGCCCAAAAGTTTTGCCAACAATACTTTGGCCGATCTTAATAATCTCCTCTTTTTTGAGGTGGCGCCCGCTATTCGATTCCATGTTTTCAATATACACCTTAACGAAAGAAAAGTTTATATTGCTCCCTTCGTTTTTCTTAGTGAACAGCATCGTTGATATATACGAGTAACTGGTGCCGGGCAAGCCAAAAGACCATTTTAATTTAAAAAAGCCAATCCGATTCCTTCTCAAGCGAAAACCTCTTTTGCATTCTCAAATGCTGATTTTTAGTCCGCGGAAATTTCCTTTGAAACAAGCTAAGTTTTGGCAAATTACTAGTTGATTGGTTCGAAACCTAGTTTTACGAATATCCAGAAATGCTCTATTGACTGTTTCCAGCCGGGTCAGGCGACATTTTCTTCAGGCCATAATTATTAGTCGATTCACGGACAAGAAAAGCTGGAACGCCTGCAGTTTGCGCTATTTCAGTGATTCTCTTCGCCTCATCCTCACTCATATTACAGCCAAGATAAATCCCTGTAATTTTTGGCATAGAAAGAAACCAAAATTTTTCGCGTTTCGATACACCTTTATCAGTTTCCTTTTGTGATGTTAGACACCTAATTTCCTTTTCGTATTTCCAATCTAAAGACTTTCTAAGGAAGGGAGACAACACTCGCTGTATCAGCTTCGGATCGCCCGGGTCAACGCTTAGGCCGAGATAATCATAAGCTAACACCACTTCCGTTATTGCTTCGACGTCCAAAACTGATCGTTTGTTAGAATAACGAACATTCGCAAAGCGGCTGTCATCAGGCATGTCAAACTCAAAACAAACTCCTTTGTGGGCGTCTGCGTAATGGGACCACATGAGGACAGAATCCCAACGCTCGCTGAAACAAGCGACAAGCAAGCTTCGCTCTATTTCCTCTATATCCGCTTTGATTTGTTTGAAAAACGCTTCTTTTGTTTCGGGTGTAACTAAAGTAAAATCTGGGTCATTCCTTTGCTTTAGCCAAGAAGCAAAGCGGAGGATGGAATTACAGAATGGCATCTCATAATATTCCCGCCCTTGTTTTATCATTATGCCGTAGGCCGACAACTGGATTTTAGCCTGCCATACCAAAGGTTTTTGCCACCATTTTGTTCGAAGATTTTTACTCCGAATTATTTGCGAGACGTTTTTGAAGGCATAATAATTCATAATTAAAGCAACTTCCTTTTCGTCAACACCAGCCAGATTGACCAAGCAATCAAAGGGATCATTAAAATCCTTGGGACTGCTTAATTTGACTTGCTTGTTTTGAAGAATGTCGGCGGCAAATTCTGCTTTTGTGTACTTATATATCTTCATTTTATATCGGGTTTGACCCTGTTGAGAAAGACGTCGCCAAGTAGCGAAAGCAAGAAGAAGAAAACTGAAAGACAGGTATTAAAACTTGTTTTCATGTACTTATCTCCTAAATCATGCATCTGGATATTTCTCCAATTTTGCCCAGGCATCTTTTCGCCTTGAATTGGAGAAGTTTCGCAAGAAAGATAATATCGAAGAAAATACTTCAATCCGCTCGATAAAGAGGCTCCTATCGCGCCTTCTTCGAGATACGTCGCAATCGTGGTTTTAGATTCATCGACATACTGGATGTCAAACCGCTCGCTAACATAAACGCAACGAAGAATTTTTTCGATGGTCGCTATGGTGTTGACAACGCAGGCGTTGCAGATGGCCAAATAAGTTGGGCTAGAAAGAATATTTTTCTTCCAAATGGCGAACGAATTAAGCAAAAGGATCAAATCTCCTAAGCATTCGTCGCCTAAATCGAACTTTTGATAGAAAGCCTTGTCGCCAACCTCGGACGCAATCGAGTGGACAAAAGAAGGTAATGATTCTTGTAGGGCCTCGTCGTCGAGGACAAGCAAAAGAGTTTTTGTCGATACCGAGAGAAAGATGCTCATTACATCTTGTTTATAAAGGGGATACGTCGGACTTTTTGGGCGGTGATCAAATAATTCAGTTAAAGGATTCGGCTGCTTTTCGTTAATAATTGAGTCCATATTATTAACAACCCGTCCCTCTTTTGTCCTACCGTGAGTAAGCATTAAAAAACGGGCGGGGCCGCCATTGCCCTTGATTGCTTCCAAAGCCGGTTTTAAATCAACTGGTTCGGAAGTATATTCTTGTCCGTGTTTAAGAATATATTTGTCAACCGAATCCGAATAGACGGCTTTAAGCCTGTCATATTCGTTTCCGCATCGAAGACGATAAAGCCGAGCGAGATTGGCAAAAGTCTCTTCGGCTTCTTTATCAAAAACAATTTCCTGATCATCGACCTGCGAGCATTTCGAAGAAAAATAGGGAAGATATTGGATACACAGTTGTTCGGCTTCGTTCTTCATGCGATCCGGACAAATCCGATCCTTGAAATTAAGCAAAAAAGCGACAATTGTCCCTGTATCCTGGATTTGTTGGGATTTAAATTGGGACAAAAGGACCCCAAAGGCAGCCTCGTGCTTTTTGTAATAAGGAAGACAAACATCAAAAGAATAAAAAATCTTCCATTGAAAGTTCGCCTCGATAAAAGCAAAAACCTCTCGTTTAATGCTCCCAGAAAATTCGCCATAACAAGCATCGAAGGCGAGGTCAAAGAAATGACTCCAAAGATTATCAGAGTGGTACCTTTTGTCAAAGACATCAGAAAAGGAATCGTTAACTGTGGAAACAAAAACACCTTTGTCTTCTCCTAACTTATCGGCCAAAGAACGAATTCTGGCCTTGTCATCATCAGAAATCTTATAAATCGCCAAATCATTTGCAAATTCTCTGAAAGCGCGTCTCCAAAAAAATTGGTAAAGACCGTGAATATCTGCCGTTTTGCTGTTGAGCATATCAAGGTGCTCTTCCAAATAGGAAAGGTTATCCACAGAAACCCGAGCAAAAAATCCGCCGGCCCAATCACCGCCGCCATAATACTTGATGTCGAACTCATTTTTGTCGAGATCAAAAATCGTTTTGATACCGGATTCATTAACTGACATATTTCTTGAAGCTTTTGACCTGGGCCATCGTTTTGTCGAAGGTTTCCTCATCCGCGGCGATGATGTCGGGGATATTATCCCGAACCAACTTGTTATAGGTCTTGACCATTTTTCTTCCTCTGATCATTTTATCTCCGCCGAGCAAGAGATTCCTCCATTTCGGCATATTCTCTTAAATACTTCAAAGGATAAGGCAAAACAGTGAACTCGTGATATTTTACGAAAGTGACGCTCATGGTCTGCAGCAATTGCTTAGTAATGTCTTGGCCCTGCGCAACCTGGGTTTGATAAAGAAGGACGCCATTTTCCATCTTTCCCTGCATTCCCGCGCCGATGGGCCCCACACTATAGAAACTGCCCTCGGAAGTCTCATAAAAGTTGATATCCGTAAGCCCGGAGAGATAGGTTTCCCGTCCCGCCAAACTTCGAATGGAGTCCGCTGTAAAAATTCGGGGATCCGGCAAGAGGAATTTGCCGGTCTTAGAAATAAGGAGAACGTTATTTTCTCCATCCGAAATAAGACTCTTCGTTTTGTCTTCGGATTGGTCGAGGACTTCCGACAAGGGATAGAGCGACAAATTCTCGAAGGGTTCGAAATCCTCGCGCTTACTTTCGAACATGAAACTACCATCGGGGTGGATAGACATGAAATACTGAATTCCGTTCTTTTCAATCCCAAAAATCCAGTCCTTAGCGTGATGGAAATCTTCCCAGCGATCCAAAGAAATAGTTTTGTTCCTTAGGATATCCGATTTAATGAGAAGTTCTTTCATAATCGTGATAATAATCGCGTCTTTCTTCTCGAGAAGGTATTTTCCGACATCCTCTTTGGTCACACATTGCGTAACGTTATGCGGATCCAAATTCTTATGAGGATCAACATAACCATTGGCCTCATAGAAAGCTTCATCGTGCATAAAAAGCACATTCAAAGCGGACGGATCAACGCCAGCGCTAACGGTTACCGCTGCGGGTGAAATATGATCCTGCANAGCCANCACTAAAGCCTTAAAATAGTCTTCATCGGCGGGATCTAAATCAAAATTGACGCAATTGATTTTCTGGAACCGAAGATAAGCGGCGCAAAGTTCATCAATCCGTGTTTCTCTTGGCATCGTGATTTGATCGGTTCTATCAATGGTCTCGAAATCGACATGAAGATATCCGGAGTAGCGTTCTTTGAGCAAATCGAGCGTCCGGAAAATACAATAAGCCTTGTTCCGTTTGAGATTGTCTTTGCCCATCGTTAGGAAAGGCAACTCCGTTTTCCCATCGCCTAAAGTTTTGTGAATGAATAGATCGTCGGTTTCATCGGTGGACAAGACCCGTTTCAAGGAGTGGTTCGAGAATGAGAAGGTATATTTGGCACTCCCAGCCACCACTTTTTTGTTTGAAAAGAGAGAAATCGCCGTAAAAGTCGTGGCCCCAGCCTGAAGGTTCATGTCTTTATCAACATCGAATTCCAGGGCCTTAAGGCTCTTCTTGTTTTTGGCAATCCAGTTCGGAATGAAAACGTACAAACGCCCCGTCAAATTGTTGTAGGAAAGTTCCTCTGAGGAAAAATTNGAAAGAGAAAACAAGAACAGNCGCAGTAGGATGTAGTCTTTAATATCNCCTGCAAAAACCGGNTTAATTGACAATTTCTCGTCTCCNATGGCNTCCAAGAGAGACCCTTTGGAAACCACCGCGTTTTTCCGNAACATCAAGAANGCACTCCGCCCGCCNTCGAACGCCACCGCCAAAGCTTTAAGACTAATGTTCGGCTTGTCTAAAGCGTAAGCGCCTCGGGCGATGTGCTTATCATTCGTCGTGAGAAAGAAAAAATCAAAGTCTTGGTCGATTTTCGTTCGATCAAACTCCGCAAGAAGATGCGAGGTAATTGTTTTGCCCATACTCAGCAAGCCTCCTGAATGAACTGAAAAATTTGTTTGATGCTGTCACTATTGATTTTGACCTCACCACCGGTATCTTCAAGCAAGGTAGGGATAACCAAAATATTGGATTCGCCCTTGATTTTGGAATGATTCGAAGCGGCGGCAAGAACGTTAATAATCAGCGCTTTCTTGCCTTTGATATTCTTTAATTTTTCATAAGCGGACAGCGCCTTAACGCTATTGGACATTTCGTCATAATCGTCCTCGCCGCTTACCTCACGCCATAACTTGAAATCAACGTAAACGTCCGGATTGCCAGCAAGAACGAAATCAAATTTTTCGAACTTCGTCCCATCCTTAATCTCATCGAGTTTCAAACCACAGCTTTCCAAAAGAGCCCGCCCCACCGCTTCGCCTAAAGCACCTTTGTAGATATTCGTGAAAATCACTGGGGTAATGACGTTATCAGAAGCGACGAAGGATTTTGCGTAGCCCTTGGCCTCAAACAAATCACAAATCGTTTTATTCTTCATCAGCCGGTTTAACGGGGAATGGTCATCGGATACTGCTTTGTGATGATCAAGATCGTAGCTATAGGAAATCGATTCAACGTAATTATTCTTCGTCTCGACATAATACCGATTGATCTTGCAGTTCACTGGCGCGTGCAAATAAAGCTTTTTATATTGAGGGTTAAGCGATAACTCATCATCGGCAATGGTCGGATGTTTGAGTACAAATTCTCTAAGGGCTTGCCAAGAAGTCATGTCACTGGCAACCCAAGTCTCCCGATTATCCGAAAGATAGCGGTTAATTCCCGCGGAATCCAGGCGATTGTTCAATGTTCCGCGATTGAGATAATGAATATTGGTATCGCTGTCGAGTTCGCCTTCGCTCTTTTGCTTGGCCTGTTCCAAAATGGCCCGGAATTCGGAATTCAAAAGGATATGATTCAAACAACTAAAATCGACGTCGGTCCGAATCTGATCGTCAAGGTAAATATGGGTATCCAGAGTTTTCCCACCAACTCGACAAACCCGTCCGACACCTTGGACGAGAGATTTCACGGCGTGATTATTGACCGAATTTGTTTTATAAAGTTCGGTGATTCGCTTCGAATAGTTGCTCAGGCCCATCATCGCCTTAAAACCATAGCGGATCATCGACCGCGAAAAGGAAGCGGAGATGTCACCGGCTTGCCCCAAGGCTTCGCATTGATAAATAAATTTCACCAAGTCCCCCTCATTGAAGCCGTTTTGGGGGTTGACCAACATATTTCGAGGGAGTTCCAAGTAAATGGAATCGATATCTTGCTTCTTTTTTTGACCCGTTTCTTCGTCCTCGATCTCATATTGCAGGTTTTGACCCGTTCCTGAAGCAGGATA
>JGI20225J20221_1002760_pt1 | contig 18368 bp, 14 predicted proteins | sample BioMet4_FD_20221 | JGI IMG/M metagenome (IMG submission 20221) | reverse complement strand
AATGTTGGCACGGCTAAACCGGTAACATCGGATGTTGCCGTCAGCGGAGGAGCAGATGCAGGGAACTATACGGCAAACACGACAGCCAGTACCACCGCAGATATCATTACAAAGGCAATATCAGGTAACTTTACAGTTGATGCCTCCAAAGTTTATGATGGAAATACATTAGCCCATGTTACTAATTCAACATTGGTTGGAACTATTGCTGGAGACAACGTTAATCTGTCTGGAGTAGCAAATTATAACAATAAGAATATCGGGATCGGTAAAACTGTAACTCTTAACGGAGCAAATCTTACAGGTTCTGATGCCGGAAATTACCATCTGACCAGTGTAAGCACCACAACTGCTGACATTACAGTCAGAACATTGCATTTGTCCAGTTTCGGAGCCGACAGTAAGGTCTATGATGGAAATACCGTAGCAACAGGAATCGGATTTGTTGATGACCGTGTTACAGGTGATGTACTTTCATTTGGTCGGGATGCTGCATTCCATGATCCCAATGTTGGAACCAACAAACCAGTTGATTATACCAATATCAGAATTTCGGGAGGTACTGATATGAACAATTACGTATTAGCCTCCACAACCGGAACAGCGTATGCTAATATTACTCCTGGTAATGTTACAATCACAGCCAATAGCAAGCATAAAACTTATGGCTCAACTCTCACAGGAGGAGCAGGTTCAACTGAATTCTCTGTTATTGGTTTGCAAAATGGTGAAACTATTGGTTCTGTAACCATTGATTATGGTCAGGGGGCTAATTCAAGAGCAACTGTTGGATCGTATACAGGTTCAATTATTCCTTCCTCTGCAACAGGAGGAACGTTTAAACCTGCAAACTATACAATTCTGTATAACTCAGGCGACATAATTGTTGATAAGGCCAATCTGACTGTAACGGCCACCGGAGTCAATAAGGTATATGACGGTACTGCCGCAGCAACGGTTAACCTCAGCACGGATAAGCTGGCAGGTGATGCAGTTACTGCATCGTATGCATCGGCATCTTTTGCAGACAAGAATGTTGCAACAGGTAAACCGGTAAGTGTATCAGGGATCACCCTGAGTGGGGCAGATGCTGGAAACTATACTTTCAACACTACCGCTTCGACTACCGCGGATATAACGGCAAAGGCAATGTCAGTAACAGCCACTGGGGTCAATAAGGTGTATGACGGTACTGCCGCAGCAACGGTTAACCTCAGCACGGATAAGCTGGCAGGTGATGCAGTTACTGCATCGTATGCATCGGCATCTTTTGCAGACAAGAATGTTGCAACAGGTAAACCGGTAAGTGTATCAGGGATCACTCTGAGTGGGGCAGATGCACTTAATTACACCTTCAACACTACCGCTTCGACTACCGCGGATATAACGGCAAAGGCAATGTCAGTAACAGCCACTGGGGTCAATAAGGTGTATGACGGTACCACCGCAGCAACGGTTAACCTCAGCACGGATAAACTGGAAGGTGATGCAGTAACCGCATTGTATGAATCTGCCTCTTTTGCAGACAAGAATGCAGCTACAGGCAAACCGGTAAGTGTGTCAGGGATCACCCTGAGCGGAGCAGATGCTGGTAATTATACCTTCAATACTACGGCTACGGCTACGGCGGATATTACTCCAAAAGCTATTGCAGTAACTCCGGTTGCCGGACAGTCTAAAGTTTATGGTTCAGCTGATCCAGTCATGTACACTTATACTGTTAGTCCTTCTCTGATCGGGGCAGATGTCATGAACGGTTCTATGAATCGTGTTCAGGGTGAGAATGTAGGAAATTATTCCTACTTGCTTGGATCACTGAATGCCGGCGGTAATTACAGTTTATCTTTAAATTCAAGTTCAGCCTTTAAGATTACTGCCAAAGATTTGACCATTACCGCTGTAAATAAGATAAAAAGTTATGATGGTACTGCTTATAAGGGAGGATATGATGTGACCTACCAGGGATTTGTTTCGGGTGAAAGTTCATCTGTTCTCGGTGGATCGTTGTCATTCAATGGTACAGCCATTAACGCTGTCAATGCGGGTAGTTATACAATCATTCCTTCCGGATTGACTTCTGCAAATTACAACATCATCTATGTTAATGGTACACTTAAGATCAGTGCCTTACCCGTTCCGGGAGTATCTGGTCCGACCGATGTTTGTGAAAAATCAGATGCAACTTATAGTACTGAAAGTGGCATGACTGGGTACAATTGGAACGTTGCTGCCGGAGGAACAATTACTTCGGGTGGTGGAACCAATACGATTACCGTAACCTGGAACGTTGCAGGAAATCAAACAGTATCTGTAAATTATACCGATATCAATGGGTTTACCGCAACTGCTGCGACAGTTAAAAATGTAACGGTTGCACCTTTGACTGGAGATGCAGGAACTATCAGCGGATTGACAAATCTCTGCGCAGGAACTAAGAGTGTTGTTTATTCGGTACCTGCTATTGCTAATGTGACAAGTTACGTTTGGACGTTGCCGGCTGGGGTTTCTGTTGCCAGCGGTTCCGGTACCAGAAGTATAACGGTTGATTTTGCTGACAATGCAATTACCGGAAATATTTCTGTTCATGGAGTTAATTCTTGCGGCGCAGGAAGTGAATCGACCCTGATTGTTACGGTTAACCATTTGCCGAAAGCTGCAGGAGAAATTTCTGGTGAACGAGTCTTCAGCCGCGGTCAAAAAGGTGTAACTTACACGGTTGATCCGATTGAAGGGGCAACAGATTATATCTGGACACTTCCTGAAGGGGCTTCTATCGTTTCTGGGGCAAACACCAACTCTGTTACTGTCGATTTTGGCATGAATGCTATCGCCGGTAACATTACGGTTTATGGCTCTAATCAATGCGGAAATGGTTCTGTATCTCCATCGTTCTCAATATCGATGCCGGAAATAAAGATTCTTCTTTACCCGGTTCCAAGCGATGGACTCTTCACCGCTTCGATCAAGTCTCCTGTTGAAGCCAACTTCACCGTTAGGGTTTATAATCAATCTGGTCGCAAAATTCTTGAAATTAGAGATGTTCAGACAGTCAACGGAATCTGTGAAAGAGTTATAGATATCCGGCCGATTCCAAGTGGTATTTACTACGTAGAATTCAATAATGGTGTGATCAGGGAAACCCGTGAAATAATTATTAACAGATAAAATGAAAATTAAATAGAGATTTAAACTTTGATCTCTTTGGAAAATAAGAAAAAGGTCGTCTTGATTTTAATTCATTACGACCTTTTTCTTTTCCTCCCTCCAATAGTGAATTTTAAGCAAATGAGAAATTTGAATCATCGTTTAATCTGGGTTAAATGATAATCCGAAACTGAATTGATTCAATCCCCCCTTTTCATGAACCTTGTCCATAGTTTGAATATACATTGAATAAATTATATAGGAACTATATGTAAACATCTTTGGAACTATACTTAAAACCCCGTAATGATACATTTAGATGAAGATTGAATACTTATCTTAGTTTATTTCTTAACAGGGGATATCAAAAAAGATCATGACAATAACCCAGAACAGGATTTATTAACATTTGGATTATATCCTGCTTTCTTCCGCCAATTTATATTTACATTTGATAACCATTTAGAGATTTTTTGGAATGGTTAAAAACAGAATTAGGATACTTGTTGCAGAAGATGAGCCCAAGGTTGCTTCTTTCATCAGAAGCGGTCTTGAGGAGAATGGTTATTTTCCCGATGTGGCTTATGATGGCTTAGTGGGTGAAAAAATGTTTGAAAACGGACACTACGACCTGGTGATTCTTGATATTAACCTTCCTTATATCAATGGAATTCAATTGTGCAGGAATATCAGGAACAAAAATCAAAAAATTCCAATTTTATTTCTAACGGCCCTGGGAACTATGGAAGATAAGCTGCAGGGATTTGATTCAGGCGCCGATGACTATCTTGTTAAGCCTTTCGAGTTCAGAGAGCTTCTTGCCAGAATTCGTTCTTTGTTAAAAAGGATATTTATTTTTGATTTGAATGAGAATCTGCTTACTTTCCAGGATCTTGTAATGAATCTTGCATCCTATGAAGTTATGCGAAACCATAAAAATATTGATCTGACTCCCAAGGAATTCGCGCTTCTTAAATTATTGCTCCAAAATAAAGGGAGAGTTATTACGAGATTGGATATTGCAGAGAAAGTATGGGATGTTACCTTCGATACTGGAACTAATGTCATTGACGTTTATATCAATTTTTTAAGAAAAAAAATAGATAAGGAATTCTCCCCTAAACTAATTCATACAGTACCAGGTATCGGGTACGTATTAAAAGCCGGAAAGGAATGAAAATGACCATACGCACCAGGCTAATTGTTCAATTCACGTTGATTGTAACTTCATTTCTAATAGTCTTTTCTCTGATTATTTATTTTTTCTTTGCCCATTACCGGGAGTCTGATTTTTATAACCGTTTAAAAAAAAAGGGATTAACCACAGCAAAATTACTGATTGAGACAAAAGAGGTTGACCGTGATCTGCTCAAAATTATTGATAGAAACACGATAAATGCCCTTTACCAGGAAAAAGTGATGATCTTTGATTACCATGACCGGATGATCTATAATAGCCTGGATGACGATTCGGTCCATGTTTCCAAAGCTCTTCTTTATTCCATCAGAAATAAAAAAGAGATCCGGTATCAGGAAGGCAGATATGAGGTGATCGGTATGCTATATGTAAATAACGATAACCGTTTTATAGTAATTTCATTGGCTTATGACAGATACGGCCGGCATATACTTGGCTATTTAAGATATATATTAATCACCTCAATTTTTGTAAGTATAGGGGCAACAATTTTTATCGGCAATATTTATGCCAAAAGGTTTCTTCGTCACATTTCTGACGTTGTAAAACAGGTAGATAAAATAACTGTTTATAATTTAAACACGCGACTGAATGAAGGGAACGGTACCGATGAAATTGCGAAGCTTGCCATCAAGTTTAATCAAATGCTCGAGCGTCTGGAATCGGCTTTCGAAATGCAAAAGAATTTTGTTTCCATTGCATCGCATGAATTTCGTACGCCTCTTACTTCCATCACCGGACAGATTGAAGTTGCGTTGATGCGATCAAGAACGCTTCGGGAATATAAAACCGTGCTTGAATCTATACATGAAGACATTAAAAACCTTAATGCGCTTTCAAACGGATTGCTCAATCTTGCAATGGCAAATGCGGAGGCTAATTTTATGTCCTTTCATCCTTTAAGAATTGACGAAATTCTTTGGGGAACAAGGAACGATCTGCTCCGGCAGAAAAATGAGTACAATATTTCCATACAATTTGACGAATCAGTTGAAGATGGAAACAAGTTTCTGGTTTCCGGAAATGAACAATTGCTTAAGACAGTAATCGGTAATCTGATAGATAATGCCTGTAAGTATTCACCCGATCACTTGGTTAATATTATGCTTTCTGCAGATGACCAATATTCCCTCATAACATTTTCCGATCATGGAATCGGTATTGATCACGAGACATTGGAAAATATCTATCAGCCTTTCGTTAGAGGGAAAAATGCAAAAATTACGAATGGGAGCGGACTGGGACTGCCTTTGGTGGAAAGGATCATTCGTCTGCACCATGGGGAGATATCAATCGAGTCCTTGCTTGAAAAGGGAACTACAGTCACTATTCGTATTCCTTTCTGTGTTTGATTTTAATCAATTTTTAATTTCATTTTAATTTCATTTTAATAATTGAGATAAATCTTTGAATTGTTAACTCTTGAGGTGATTCATTAACCTAAAGTTTAACGGTTATTATTCTCGTTGGGTGATTGAAACATTTTGGGGAACAATTCTAATAGACTACAGCTCATCGTTCTCGACGGAATTGTATTATCAATTGTTTTGTTATTCTTAAGATATTTTTTACAGTTCCGTCAGGATATTAAAAATCTTTTAAGATGTGAAGCTTTGGAAAGAGTTGATGCTTTTGGTGGTAGAGGTAAAGGTGTATAAAGGAAAAAAATTTAATAAGTAAGATAAATAGATAAATTGTCTGGAATTTATTAAGTACTTGCTTAGACTGCGTAAAAATTAAGAGTAAAACAAGCTCCACTAAAGAATTCTGTTGAAAAAACAGTCAAATGAATTGATTGAAGTGGATTAAGTGTGAAAGCTAAAGAGTAACCTTAAATTGCAGATATTCAGAAATTATATAAGGGATATTATGATTTCATGGGGCTATTGCTCTAATTTATAACGCAATGAAGGTTAGATGGTTAATAATCTTTGCATTAGTTTCTTTTAAGGGTAGTAATTATTTAGTCTGGAATGCTAAAATCTGCATGTAGATGAGTAAAAAGATGCGAATGGTTAAATGGCAATTAATGTAAAAGGGCAAAATTAATCCATATGGATGTTTAAAACTGTCTTGGATGATTTTATTGTAATACCGGAAATCTGAATATTACGTGATTTTTTTATAAAAGGGATTTTTTTTTCATGTGAGAATCTTGGCTTGAATCTGAAATCTTATGGCTTGAAATTCTCAACAAACTCAAATCCGAACAATCTAAGTTATTTGAAAGAGACCAAAAGTAAAATTTAAAAGTTAAAAAAATTTATGTAGCGTTTGCAACTTTGGCTGCGTATTGAAAGCATCCTGAACATGTTTGGATTTTAATCTTGAAATTAACTTAAAACGAATATGAAAGATCATTACAATACAAATGAATTGGTAAGTGTGATTATTCCGTGTTTCAATCATGGTGTCTTTCTTGAAGAAGCTGTCAATTCCGTGTTGAATTCAAATTACTCACCAATTGAAATTATCATTGTGGATGATGGTTCCTATGATAATACCTTAGAGGTGGCCTCCGACATCATGCATAAATATCATAACGTTTCATATTATTATCAGTCTAATCAAGGCCCCTCTGTAGCACGTAACAATGGAATATCCAAAGCCAATGGATTTTTTATTTTGCCTCTTGATGCCGATGATAAGATCTCTGATAAATATATTGCGCAGGCTGTAAAGAAATTAAAATCAGATAAGGAGATTAAAATCGTTTATTGCAATGCTGAGATGTTCGGATTAAAAAACGGACCTTGGAAATTAAAGGATTTTTCAAAACGTCGTATTGCTTCCCATAATATGATTTTCAGTTGTGCCATGTTCCGGAAAAACGATTGGCAGAAAGTTGGCGGATATTCAACCGAATTGAAATATTGTGATGAAGATTGGGAATTCTGGATCTCTTTACTGAAAACAGGAGGGTATGCTTATCGACTTCAAAGTGTAGGATTTTATTACCGCATTCTTCCTGATTCAAGGAGCAGAAGTATGACAAAAGAAACCAAAAAGTCTGCTATGGAGTTTATTAACCGCAAGCATCATTCTTTTATGGTCAGCCAACTTAAGGGCCCTTTGCGAACTCATCGGTCATTATCTGTCCTTATTAATACTTTTTCAAATCTCTTTGGAATGTTTAAAATAACCCCAAAAGAATTGTATTATGATGAGTCAGGTAGTCAGAGAATTCATTATTGACCAAGATTATTTTTGTCCTGATAATGAGTATCTTGTCACAAATAATTAATCATTTCAGATCAGGATCGGAAAAGTTGAAACGACTGGGATACAAGCTCTTGATTGTTCACGCTGACGATATGGGTCTGTCGCATTCAGCCAATCTGGCCTGCACAAAGGCTCTTGAAATTGGAACAGTTACCTCTGCAAGTATTATGATGCCGTGTCTCGGCGCTAAAGAAGCAATTGATCTTTCCAACCAAAATAAAAATACGGATTTTGGGATTCACCTTACCCTGACCAGTGAATGGCCAAATTATAGGTGGAGTCCGGTTTTGGGGAAGAAGGTGTCGAGTCTGACCGATTCTGAAGGATTTTTCTTTAAAACCTGTGAAGAACTCGAAAAACGAGCCAAGATATCAGAAGTCGAATCGGAATGGCGTGCTCAGATTGAATTGGCTCTTAGTCAGGGGATGCGGCCTACACATCTTGATTGTCATATGTTTTCAGGCACAATTAATCGTGAATTTCTTAGTGTTTATGTCAGATTGGGACGAACCTATGAATTGCCGGTGCAGTTATACAGGAAAAAACTCAGAAAGTTAACACATTACTATTTAAATTCTTGTGTATCTGATAATGAAACTTTGATTGATCGCTTATATATTGCAACCCCCAGGCAAGTTAAGGATGGCCAAACTGCAAACTTTTACAAAAATGTTCTTCTGAATTTGGAACCGGGAATTAATTGTTTGCTTGTTCATCCTGCTTACGATAATTGTGAGATGAAAATGATAACCCAAGGTATGGTGGATTATAATTCAAAATGGAGGCAAGCCGATCTTGATTTTTTTACAAATGAAGAATGTAGAGAAATCATTCAGGGGAAAGATATAATCCTCACTGATTGGCGTAAGTTAAGTCAATATTTGTAGATTTAATTACTGCCAAATTATATCTATTGATATGGTGATTAATTTTGAATTGACTATGATTTGATTTCTATTGTAAGGTCTTGGTTGTATTTCCTTTAACAAAAACCCTTACAATTCTCTGATTGTAAGGGTTTTGTTTTGATCGTACCCGGGGTGGGAATCGAACCCACACGATATTGCTACCACTGGATTTTGAGTCCAGCGCGTCTACCAATTCCGCCACCCGGGCAGTAGACTGTTCTTATTTTTGGTGGCACAAATATAGTCCATTATTCAATTCTCCCAAGTAATTTTTGAAAAAAACATTTGACCAGATGCTATTAACTGCATTGCCATTACCCGGAAGCCTATAGCCTGAACTCTTCAGCCTAAAGCCTTACTTCGCCGGCATCCAATACCCGGCCTGGGGTTCTTTCTCTCTGAGACTCTTAAGGGCTAATATGGCCTCATTTTTATCTGAATAGCCCTGAACTGTTACCACGTAATTTCCATTGGGAGCCTGACTAATACCAGGTTTATATCCGATTGACTTCAAATGGTTCATCTGCTTTTCAGCATTCTCCTTCATTTTGAAACATCCACCGATTATATGATATTTTTCCTTTGAAGGAACAGCCGAATGGGTCACTGGAACATCCTTCTTCTCCGGAGATGCTGCCACCGTAGCTTTCACCGGGGCAACAGATTCCTTTTTGTTATCTGTCGGAGTTGTGCTACTGGCATTTGCAGGTGTATTTATAATCTCTGCAGATGTACTTTTAACTTCTGTTGCAGCCGATTTATTGTCTGCAGATGCAGGCTGGGACATAATATTGGTTGGCGCCGGATTCAGATTTATTGGTGCCGTGACAGAGGTCTGATAATTGAATGGATTGTATTTTTCGAATGCATTCTTCTTTACCGGAATGACAATTAAAGCCAGCACAAGCGGGATGGTAACTGCCAGGGTTTTCACCTTTCTTGTATTAAATACCGGTCTGACGGCTTCCTTATCCTGCAATGATTTTTTAGTGGCAAAAATCTCCCGGGGCTTCAGTTGCGGGAATTGGAAACCTTCCAATCCATAAACATCCAAAAGCAGGTTCTCCTTTACGTCAGGCTCAAAAATGAGCTTTTCGTTCCGGTCGTATTTCAATGAACCAATCAAAGGAAGCTCAATAGTTTCTCCGTTTTCAAGTTTCGACAGTGACTCTTCCACAAATTCGGAAACCATCAACCTGGCGTCAAGATATCCTATTCCTTCTGATTCGGAAATGTAATTGACCACTAAGCCATCATTCTTTTTCAGTACCGCCGAGAAAATGATTTCCTTTCGGGGAGGATTAAAACTGTTGCCGGCAAGGTCCATCTCGGCAGGACGGTAATTTGTGACAAATCCCCCAAGATCCGGAACTATCACACAATCATGCATCCTAAGCAAGTCGATAAGATAAACGGAGATATCCATAGGCATATTTTTTCAGAGAATCAAATGTAATAAATAATGTTAAAATACAATAGACGATTTGCGAATTTTACGAATTTAGGACGAATTTCTACGAAGGATGATGAAATAATGTGCTGATATGCTGATGTGCTGATGAGATGATGTGGTGATTGAAGTGCCACCAAATCGATGAAATTACAAATTTTACCCCTAAAATATGCTTTGGTGAGATTTCGTGTTTTTGTGTCTTGGTGGCAAGTAATCTGATCAGCCAATTTCTATTTAAATGCCGCCAGCCTGCTCAGGTATTTGCCGATGATATCAAATTCAATGTTTACAAGGGTTCCTTCTTTAATAGTATGAAAGTTTGTATGCTCATGCGTGTAAGGGATGATAGCAACCTGGAAAGAATCGTCTTTTGAGTTGACAACCGTCAGACTTACTCCATTAACGGTAACGGAACCTTTCTCAACCGTCATATATCCCTGGAGAGCCTTTTCTTTGTCGAAGTCATATTGGAAAGTATAATACCAGCTTCCCTGTGATTCCTCTACTTTTTTACATACAGCAGTCTGGTCCACATGGCCCTGAACAATATGTCCGTCGAGCCTTCCGTTGATCATCATGCTGCGCTCCAGGTTCACTTTATCTCCCTTTTTCAGCAAACCAAGATTGGTTTTGAGCAATGTTTCATGAATTGCCGTAACAGTATAAGTTGATTCAGTCTTTTTAACCACAGTAAGGCAAACTCCGTTATGGGAAAGACTTTGATCAATTTTTAGTTCTCCCGCGAAATCACATGTCAGGGTCAGGTGAACATTATCCTGATCTTTCTCAATGGCAACTAGGGTTCCCGTTCCTTCAACAATACCTGAAAACATCTTCTTATTGCTTTAAAATTTAATGCTAAAATACTCTTTTTTATCCGGCGGTAAAAAAGAAATCGGGTCGATATAAATCAATTTATTACCTTGCAGTGGAAATGAATAAATTCTCTTTGTAATGGAAATGCCTGATAAAAAGGTGATTGAGTTTCTGAAGGAACACCATGTGCTTACACTTGCAACTTGCGTTGATCATCAGCCCTGGTGCGCTAACTGCTTTTATGCCTTTATGGAGGAAGAAGCAGCTTTTATTTTTACTTCAGGTTACGAGACCCGTCATATCCAGGAAATAAAGGAAAATAATAAAGTAGCAGGAACAGTTGTTCTGGAAACAGGCGTTGTAAATAAGATTCAGGGTGTACAGTTTTCAGGCAGATTGGAAATCCCTGAAAATGAGATGGCCAGGAAAGCAAAAAATGCTTATCTGAAGCGATTCCCTTTTGCAGCGTTGATGGATACCACCCTTTGGATATTGTATGCAGATCATCTGAAAATGACCGATAACAGGTTGGGATTTGGAAAGAAACTTATCTGGGACAGGAACTAAAAGTTTCAGAGTTCCAGGGTTTCAACGTTCCAATTGGGACCCTGATACGTTGAAATCTTGAAACTTTGAGACCTTGAAACCCTGAAACTTTGAAACATCGAATTTGCATGAAAGAACTGAAAGCGATCATATTTGACATGGATGGCGTGCTGGTGGACAGCGAGCCCTGGCATTATGAGATTGAATGCAAGTTGTTTAAAGAATTGGGGCTGGATGTACCCGATGAAGTTCATCTGACCTATATCGGAACGGACGGTGATTATATGTATTCCGATCTAAAGAAAAGATACAATGTTTCAATGACTCTGCCTGAATTAATGGAATGGGATTCAAAGCAACGGGTTGAGTTTTTCAGGCACATGGATAACCTCAAACCAAATCCGGGTCTGATTGATTTGCTCCAGGAACTCAGAAACTCAGATATTAAAATCGGGATAGCCACCTCTTCGATCCTTGATATTGTCCGGATTATTTTAGAAAAATGCGGGATTGAATCCTATTTTGAATCTATCACGACAACCGAACAAGCCGGCAAGAGCAAGCCTGCTCCCGATGTTTACCTGATGGCTGCAAAAAGCCTTGGAGTTGCGCCTGAACACTGCCTGGTATTTGAGGACTCCTTTAGCGGTATCAATGCAGCCAAATCGGCCGGAATGTTCTGTATTGCTTACCAGCCTCACAATGATCTGCTCCAGGATGCCTCTCGCGCCGATAAATTAATTCACAGTTTCGGGGAAATCAACCTCTCTTTGATTCATAAGTACTTTGAAGAGGGTTGAGTTGTTGAAGATGTGTTAGTGAAATTCTTTCATCCGATCTCTCCTGGAATGAGGTGAATAATCTTCTTTACAATCCTTCCTCGCGTTATCCGTCTTGCCATCTTCCAGATTTTAAATCTGGTTAACAGCCTGATTATCTTTGGGCTGGTCGCCGGACTGATATTATCCACTCCTGATCGTGTGTTTTTAGGCCCGGGGACCTCTCCTGCATTTATTCGTGCTTAATACAGGGTTTCTCCCACAGACCCGGTTCCTTTTGGCTTAAAAATAACCTGAGCCCGGTACAAAACTCTTGCCATTCCGGGTTCTTCATGAACCTCCTGGGACTTATCATCGCCTTATCCCGGTCGTATCATCGCCGTAATTAAAACACTATTTAAACACTGTTTTTGCACTGTTATAGTACTAATTAGTACAGAAACAGTACAGAAGCAGTGCAGAAACAGTACAGGAGGTCTGGCCTTGGTACGGTTCAGGGAATGTTTTGGAAATGATGTTGAAGATGCCGGATCAGGGATGGGACACTGCCAAAATTAACGGACGCCCTGAAAGTTTAGTTGAGATAACCCAATGAGCAAAGTCTTTGAATTTCTTCATTTCTCATTTTATACCGGACTCAGCTTAAGGATGGGGCAGGGGCGGGTTTAAGTAAATTTTGCAGAAGAAGCCATGAACAGCAGGGATATTAAAACATTAACTTTGAAAGTTGATTGCTGGTTGAAGATTTCTCCCGGTTATTGGGTAAATTGTAAAGAACTATAAAACTAAATCGCGCCCTGATATGCCAAAGATGCTGCTGCTGATAAAAACCCTTCACTCCCTGATCTGGGTGTTTTTTGTCTCGGTTATTTTGTACATCAATTACTGTTCCGTGACGGGCAGGATCACCGTTTTTACCTGGATTGCCATTTCCTTTGTTATCCTGGAGGGAGCCGTGCTATTGATTTTCAAAAATCAATGTCCATTGACGATCATTGCCAGAAAATATTCCAACTCCACCAGGGATAATTTTGACATTTTTCTTCCCAATTGGCTGGCAAAGTACAATAAACTGATATTTACCACTATTTTTTTGTTGGGATTCCTGATGGTGTTATTCAGGTGTATATAAGTAATTGGAATAAAATAATGTCATGGGAGGATTACAGGCTATAGGTGTTTAGACTTTAGGCTAAAGGTAAAAGGGGGTATATTATGAACCTTCAGCCTAAAAACACGACATTATATTCTTGACATTACTTAAATAACAGTGAAAATTGCGGTCGTGATAATTTCTTTGGCATCACCGCGGTTAAGAGACCGTTTAAATTTTATTGCTTAATTCTACTATGACAGAGATTCCTCATTACGCTTCGCTCCATTCGGAATGACAACTAAATGAATTTTTTTTGGGGTGAGGGGGCGGCGGAGCCGCCCACCACCACAGTCCTCCAAACAAAAGTGTCATTCCGACACGAAGTGAGGAATCTCTTGAAGAATATTTTTTAAAGGAATCTTCCCCGGACAAGTTGAAATAGAAAATTTAAACAGTCTCTAAGTATTTTCCGGAAACTTTAAATTTCCTGATAATTTCCGGATATCTTTTACTGAAAGAACCTTTTCAGGAAAAGCGTATTTGACAACATTGATCATTGCCTGTCCAACTTCACGAAGTGTGCCCAGGTAATTGGGGAACAGGGGCCTTAGAACAGGATAAAGCCAGCGGACGTATTTGTAATAAGGCAGCGTGTTTTTCGCTCCCTTTGACGCCAGGAGAAAGGCTGGCCGGAAACCATAGACCGCTTTGAAGGGCAATTTCATCAGGTCGTTTTCTGTTTTTCCTTTGACCCTTGCCCACATGATCCGGCCTTTTTCGGTGCTGTCTGTCCCGGCGCCGGAAATGTAACAGAAAACCATATCGTTGTTCAGCATGCTGAGGGTTTGGGCTACATTCATGGTCAGATCGTAGGTGACCCTGGTGTAATCGGCCTCCTTCATCCCTAAAGAAGAGACCCCAAGACAAAAGAAACAGGCATTATAACCGGTGAGCCGATTTTCGACCGAAGAGAGGTCGTGGAAATCAGCGTGGATTATTTCCTGAAGTTTGGGATGAGTAAACCCTGATGCCCTCCTCGTGAGGATCAAGACGGATTCAACATCCGGATGGGAGAGACATTCCATAAGTACACCTTCTCCAACCATTCCGGTTGCCCCTGTTATGATGGCCCTTATTTTTTTCATGAATTTCAGTTTTTATAAAGTTACCATTTTCTTTTAATCTGATAAAATATTATATTTGATAAGTTTCTCGTGAATCTCTAAATCGAATTCCAATGAAAAATGAAGACGAACTGATCAGAATATTTACCGGGAGTGAGGTATCGGCCATGTTGTTGAAAGAGGAGCTGGAACAGGCAGGGATCCCGGCTATGACACAGAACGATTATCAATCGGGGCTAATGGCAGGATTTGGAGGGGGAACCCCTTCTTCAGTGGACGTTTATATCAATGAGTCGGACATGGAAAAGGCAGAACCGGTGATTGATGATTTTATGAAAAAGAACGGATGAGCATTAATCATTTGTTGAATCATCAGATTCTGTATTAATCTCATATAGACAGAAATTCCAACCATTGTAAATCCCCGTTTGCTTCACGATTGTATCGTATGGCGGTATTTATGCCTTCGCTTTCGCAGTAATTATATTGATTTTTTTTGAGCAGCAATGCTCTTGATTATGCCGGAGAGAGAGGAATTTTGGACAATGTTATTGTTATAAAGCCACACGATAAAATCTGCGGCAGCGGGGGTATCCTTTTCTTCAGTAAGATCTGAGGAATCGAGGGTTCAAGATATGGCAAGGAGATCCGTTAATTACTGTATATTAATTCTTAAATCCTTCTTTATTTTTATTCTCCATATGGTGTAAAGGTTATCTCGTATGCATAAGGATTTTCTCTTGGAGGTTGATTTGGCTGCGTTTTGTATACCATAATTTTCCCAGTAACATTAAATCCTATATCTTGTCCTATTGATTCTACCATTTCGACAGATTGCTCAGATGAACTTGACCATATTTTCATACCCATCCAAGCCTTACCTTTTCTACACTTAAAATCTGGATTAAGTTCACCAACCTCTCCATCTGCCAGAACAGTAAAATGTGAATATGGACTTTGAATTTTTCCGTACTTTAATTGTAATTTCCAATTTGTCATTTCAAGTAAATTTTAGAATTTGTCAGCTCTTTTCCATTTAATAAAATTGTTCAAAGCGATGGTGCGAATTTGCAATTTCACACCTTTTAACCAAGGATTTACAATCCTTTTCACATTTTTTCATTCTCTCTCTTAATGAAATTGGTCTGCCACTTACAATATTACATAAAATTCCATAAATTTAAATTAAGGGAATCAGAAAACAGCTGTACTGATTGCAAATCTGCAACGGCCTTCCTTTGCTAAAAAGCAGATCGGTTTGCCGCTTATTTGAGAGTACTCCCGCTGCCGCATGGTGTATCCTGAAGTGCAAGGATGAGTAAGTTCTTTAATATGCTGTACAAGAGATGAATGGATTTCCCCCGCTGCCGCGCGGTGTGTCCTGAAGTTTAGGACAAGAGTTGATCAAGTTCTTTAACATGCTGTACAAAAGATGAAGAGATTTCTTAGAAGAAATGATCCTTCGCTGGCGGTCTGCAGGGGCAGCCAACAAACCACCTTGCGGTGCTGTGGACAAAATCCACGGTATTGAATGCTTATTTCAGTCGAAAAGTATACCAGTAGTTCAATCCAAAAGTATACCATTTTTAAATAAATAAAAAGGCAGTACTCTTGTGATCGGGGTACCCCGATCACAAGAGTACTGGAGCCCGGATTTGTGGCTGTTTATTTTTCATTTTTTCATCATTTCTTTTGTTTCTCTTAACCGGTAAGATTCTCCATTCATATTTACCAGATGTGCCTTGTGGGTCAATCTGTCTACCAATGCTGCAGTGAGTACAGGATCACCAAAAATCTCCTTCCACCGGTCAAAACCCAGGTTGGTGGTAACAATTGTAGATTTGCGTCCTGCCCGAAGCGAGAGATGATTAAAGAGCAGTTCTGCGCCTTCCTTGTCAAAAGAGATGTAACCAAATTCATCACAGATTACCAGATCATATTTTTCAAATCGCAGTTCCATCTGCCGCAGCGTTCGCTGTGCGTGTGATTCGCGCAGTTGTGTCAGCAGCCCATGTACGGTGGTAAAATAGACCCGGTAGCCCTGCAGACAAGCTTTTAATCCCAGGCCGATCGCAATATGGGTCTTGCCTGTTCCCGGATTTCCGGCCAGTATGATGTTTTGTCCCGATGCGACGAAGTCGAGCCGTTCGAGCATGGCCAGTTTTCCTGCGGCATCAACAGGGAGCAAATCACGCTTTAAATCATGAAGATATAGTTTGGCCGGAAAACCAGCCAGCCTGATCTGTGCTTTCTTTCTGTTTTCCAACCGGGTATCATATTCCCTCTCCATTAGCCGTAAAAGGAATGTCTCATAGTCTGCCCCTTCTTTGGCCGCCTCCTGCGCCACCTGTTCAAACTCGTTGCGGAAAACAGGCAGATGCAGTTCTTTACTGTACCTGGCAATTTGTGTTTTTATTTCGCTTTGTAACTTCATTTCCAGGGTTGTTTTAATTCATTAATGCGGTGACCTGTCTGAGTTGTTCCTGGGCCATATATGCCGTTTGATTATTTAAGGCCACCGGTATGGCCTCTTCCCGGGGCTTATTACCCAGAAGAGCGGTTAACTTCTCCGTGGTGATGCCTTGGGTGCAAAGGCCGACCAGCCGTGAAACGGTGGCTTCCAGATTTTCTGCACTAATTTTATATTGGCAACAATAATGAAGCAAGTCAATAAAGTCACGGGGAGCATCGGTATAAAATTGCAGATATAGTTTTTTCAGATACGGGCTGCATGTAAGGGCTGCACTCCCGTCCAAGGCCCCCGGCTTTTGTCTCAGAGTATCCAGATAATGCTCAATGGAGATGATCCACTGATGTTTACCGTAATCGCGCTGATGCGACGCAACGAGCTTGTTTTGGTTGTACGCTTCAATTGTGTTGCTAGATACTTTAACATCAACAAAACACCCAACCAGTTTATCAGATACTGAATAACGGTTGGTGCAGTAACTGATTGTTGCGTATTTATCCACTCTCAATTGTATCGAATCTGAACATGCCAGTGGTCCCGTGTATTGCCATAACAGCTTTTTCTCATCTGCAAACATCTCCATTGCTGTGCGACCGGTTAATTGCTGTTTGGCTTGATTTATCCGGGTAATAATTGATTCCAGATGTTTTTCGGCTTCTTTCGTGTTGGCAAAGTCGCTTTTAAAACCAAAGGCTTTTCTTCTGATGTATTCCACACTGCGTTCAACATGCCCTTTTTCATTTCCGCTGTAGGCATTGCAAAAACGGTGGCCAAACTGGTAATGGCCCTTGAGTTGGAGCAGTGCCCGGGTGGGCTCTTTCTCGTGTTTACCAATAAATTTGGCAACAGCAACGCGCATATTGTCATAAACCATCTGGTGGTAAACACCCCCTATGTGTTCAAAAAATGAAACATGTGACTCCATAAAAGCCAGGGTATCCTGGCGCTGGTATATGACAGCATAACGATAATTGCTGTAAGAGGAGGTAAACACGGCAAGTTGAAAACGGCACACTTTCCCTCCGATGTTTAGTTTTATCTCACCCCAGTCAAACTCACAGGCTGATCCCGGCTGGTACTGCTGACGAATAAAAGTCTCCTTGCCCACAGCTGATTTCCCTTGCTTTGCGCTGATATAATTGCACACAGTGGTATAGCCTATCTCCAGGCCTTGTTCATGAAGCAATTGCAAAATATCTATTTTCTTCAGAATTTGCTTTTGCAGGCCCTGTTGCATCTTCTTGCCGTTTTCTTCAAGCAAAGTGTCTATAACAGTCTGGACTTCTTCGGTCAATCGAACTTTGCTCCTTTCTCCAACCTTGTAAAGAGGAGGACTTGACAGATACCTCGAAAGAACCGTTTCCGGCTTCACTGATCCCTTTTGAAGATTCTTGTAATCCTCAATATACTTTCTTATCGTCTTGCGGCTTATTTGTAGTTCATGCGATATTCGTCGCTGACTTTTTCCTTCACGGTAACTGCGGATGATGATCTCTTGTTTTGTATACATACTTATCATGCTTTAAAAATGAGGTTTTTATTCTCATTCTGTTATGACTAAGTGGTATACTTTTCGACTGAAAAATGGACTACTTCTTAATTGAAATATACA
>JGI20225J20221_1001870_pt1 | contig 18385 bp, 16 predicted proteins | sample BioMet4_FD_20221 | JGI IMG/M metagenome (IMG submission 20221) | reverse complement strand
GAAGCTTTTTCTAACTTGTCAGCAAAGGCAACCAATTCACTTAGACCATCAAGCTCTCCACGTTTTCTTAGGGCGCCGCTCCAAGCAAAAATCGTGGCCATAGGATTTGTAGAGGTTTTTTCACCTTTAAGGTATCTATAGTAATGCTGTTGNACTGTTCCGTGGGCTGCCTCATATTCATAATATCCTTCAGGAGATAACAAAACAGAAGTCATCATGGCTAAACTGCCAAAAGCTGTGGCAACCATGTCTGACATTACATCACCATCATAATTTTTGCACGCCCAAATCATGCCACCTTCGGAGCGAATAATCCTAGCAACCACATCATCAATAAGGGTGTAGAAATATTCAATACCAAAATCATCAAATTTAGTCTTATATTCTTTATCAAAAATCGTTTGAAATATATTTTTAAATTCATGATCATAAGTTTTGGAAATAGTATCCTTGGTTGCAAACCATAAATCTTGTTTTTCTTCTAAAGCGTAATTAAAGCAGGCTCTGGCAAAACTTTCGATAGATTTGTCAACATTATGCATTCCCTGAATTACTCCTGCACCGGAAAATTCATGAATTATTTTTCTGGTAACTTCGCCATTTTTACTTGTAAATACTAACTCCGCTTTTCCTGCTTCCGGAACACGATACTCAACACTGGCATAAATATCTCCATAGGCATGTCTAGCAATAGTAATAGGTTTTTTCCAGATTTTAACAAAAGGTTTTATGCCTTCAACTATAAGAGGTTTTCTAAACACAGTTCCATCTAAAATTGAACGAATAGTCGCATTGGGGCTTTTCCAGATTTCTTTAAGATTATATTCTTTTACTCTTGCCGCATTAGCTGTAATAGTTGCGCATTTTACACCAACGCCATATTTTTTGATTGCTAGTGCTGATTCTTCTGTTACTTTGTCATTAGTCTTATCTCTGTTTTCGATTCCAAGGTCATAGTATTCGGTTTTTAATTCAATATATGGATTTAGCAATATATCTTTAATCATACTCCAAATAATCCTTGTCATTTCGTCTCCGTCCATTTCAACTAACGGTGTTTTCATAATAATTTTGTCTGCCATTTCAATTCCTCCCTAATATTATTTACGTTTACAAATTCTCTATGTAATTATTATTTAAGACTACATCATATACAAAGACATAAAAACAAAAATAACTGCACCCACAATAGTAGGAATAGCATTGCGTTTTGCCAATTCAATTGGATTAACGTTTGCATATCCGGAACATATAATACAAGCCCCGGCAATAGGGCTCATGGTACGTCCCAAACCACCGGCCGCCGCTACTGCCGCCCCTAGATGCAATGGATCAAGTCCAAAAGACGCTGCATGAACCGTCACCGCAGTATTAAAGGAAATGGCTGCCGCGTCGCCTGACCCACAAATTGTAGCTAAGATGAAGGGTCCTGCTGTACCGGCAATTTTCGCAATAGCATGATGTGCGGACATAGCTGTAATCAAGGCTTTAACAAGCCCTATAGCGTTCATGCCTGCCACAAAAATAAGTGAACAAGTTACTATGCCATAAACATGACCAAACCCTTCGCCCATACCGGCAAAAAAGTCTTTGCAAATATCTTTAGGTGTAGACTCTTTTCTGGTAACAATAAACGCAACAATTGCACCAATAATCATAGCGTGAGAAATTTCAAGTTTAGCCATGCCCGGTAAATAGCCTGTTTTAGCTAATAGTAAAAGGGCGATAGGAACTATAGGTACTATAGCCTTAAGTAAGTCCACTTTGAAATCTGCTTTAGTATCATCAACATCGGCAATATAGCCTTTGTGTTCTTTTTTCATAACCGCAATAATACAAAGAATTACCGCTACCACTATAGATACTACTAGTACAGGTAGTGCGGAATAAGTAACAAATTCCATAGGAGTATGCTTAGATACTTCTGAGGCAATTACAACCTGATGATACCCCGGATTAACAAGGGGCGAGCCAAATGTCCCCAGAAAAACCGCAGATGCGGCCATAGCCGGATGTACTCCCATACGCATAAGAAGAGGTATCAAAATAGCTCCTACAGCGGCAGAACAGCCTGAAGAACTTGTAATAGATATATTTATAAAGGCGGTAATCAAGACTGCTCCAGGTATAATCAAATAGCCAAAACTATGCAGGTATTTTGCTAAAAAATGCACAAGATGCCTATCACATTTAGTGTATTTCATAACATAGGCAAAACCCATAGAAGCTACAATTGGTTCTATTACTTTTGCATTACTCATGGCCTTACTAAATCCTACAAGAGCTGCCATGGGATTTAATGCAATACAAGAAAGAATTACCCCTGCTGAAAAAAGCACTAACCTGGATTCATATCTTTTGGCAAGGCAATAGATAGTCCCAATTATAACTATAATTCCTAAAATCATACTAATACTCACATTATCATCTCCTTATCATAATAAAAATAGACCTACACTCGTTTTTCAATACTAGATAAACTATCCTCGCCTCTTTTCACAAGCATAAATATACGCCAGCTTATTCATTTTTGGATTTTATGATATAATTACAATCAATTGAGGTGTGCTATGAATAATAATGATTTATTATTTCTAAAAATATTAGCTGATGAGCATAATCTAACCAAAACAGCCAAAAAGCTTTTTATTTCTCAACCGGCCATAACGGACAAAATAAAGAAATTAGAAAAAGAATTTGGAGCAAAGCTTATTGTGCGTAAACCCCGTGGCATCGAATTTACCCCTGAAGGTGATATATTAGTTCAATACGCAATACGTGCACTAATGGAATTTGAAAAAACCAAAGACCTAATAACAAATATGCATACAGACGAATTGCACGGTTCACTACATATAAGCTGCTCTAATGTTTTTGCCAAATACCACCTGCCAAAACTACTGTCCGATTTTCAAAAACTCTACCCNAAAGTTGAAATAACTTTCAAAAGCGGCTTCAGCACAAACCTTTACCGGGACTTCCTACGTGGGGAAAGCCAGTTAGCAATCCTTAGAGGTGACCATCTATGGAGCCAGGAAAAAAAGTTGCTATTACAAGAACCTTTATGTATTTTCAGTGCCTTTCCACTTGACCTTGATAACTTACCTGAAATACCTTATATACATTACAGCACCGACCCCAACTTACAGATACTTTTAGATGAATGGTGGGGAAATAATTATCAAAAAAGACCTCATATAGTAACTGATATTGACTCCATGGATACCGGTATGAAATTAGTGCAAAACGGCCTAGGTTATACAATCTTGTCGGAAAGCTGTGGAAGCGATACACCAGGACTTTACAAGTATCCACTTAAATTGCCTAATCAAAATATTATTTATCGTAAAACTTGGCTTTATTATAGAAGCGACTGTAATTCTTCCCGTATTGTCAAAACCCTTATTTATTTTATTCTTAAAAAATATAGATCTATTCCCCTATAATTATGAGTTATCTGAAAACATCTAAATCAAGTGTACTTGATATGCCCTATTTGCACAAATATGTATTTTGCTTAGTTAGACATAATGTTTTCCTTATATCTCAATATGGCAAATTAACTATCAAACCCCCAAAATAATCTATTAAGTAACCATATGAAAAGCGTACTCAAAAATGAGTGCGCTTAATTTTTTCCCAATAATCATTCTTTATCCATTGCGACATTAATTAACGGATAATAACAAGTACACGAGCCTATAAATAATTTAGATTAAATGACATGAATAATTTAAAATAAAAGGCGTAAATCCACACTACTTGGATTTGCGCCTTTAGAAACTCAGCTAACTTTACTAGTTAATCTGTCTGATCTCAGCAAATATGCTTACGTAACCATGTTTCTATGCGTGAAAGCAAAATGTCAAAGTTTGTACTTAAGCATTTAATATCTGCCGACGTTGCATTGTCAACATGCAAACCTACCGAAACCAAAACTACTGTATTGAATTCACTTGCTAAATGCAAGGCCGCCGTTCGTGCCAGCATATCCTCCTTATGTCCTGAAACACAAAGAACAGATGCCGTAGCAGAAATATTACCATCTCTTTTTATACTTGGGCGAGGAGTTGCTAAAGCAATGGCTCCTATATGTGGTAGTAATCCACCGCCAATATTAACCGCTATGTCAGTTCCACAAATTGTAACTATCGCCTCTACAACATAGGGAGCCTGCCCTTCTGCAATCTGTGTTATAATCATCTAATCGTTACCTTTCCAAGTTACAAAATTTTTGTAGTCAATATCAAACTGCATCAATATTTTCCCAATAATATGATCAATTTGTTTTTCTACAGAATTAGCTCCGTTGTAAAAAGTAAGCATAGGCGGAACAACTATACATCCGCTATTAGATGCTTTTCGTATATTCTCTAAATGAATACAACTCATAGGCATTTCTCTTGGTACAATAACTACTTTGCGACCTTCTTTAATACAAACATCAGCTACTCTGAGCAACAAATTCGTTGCAAAACCATAAGCTATTCCGCTAACGGTCTTCATGCTACAAGGAATTATAATCATTCCATCCGTTTTAAATGATCCGCTAGAAATGCTCGCTGCCATATTTTTATTGTTATGATTATAATTAGCTAGAGCTATCACGTCCTCAAGTGCAATATCCGTTTCGCACTCAAAATTTTTAATCGCACCTTCTGTAACGACAAGATGAACTTCCATATTTGGGATTTGCTTTAAAACTTTTAACATTTGATAGCCCATAACTACTCCACTTGCTCCGGATATTCCTACTATTAGACGCATAATATGCTCCTTTCTATTTCGAAATGTTTAATTACCACAAACCTATTACCTTCCACCACGGAAGTTCAATAAGCAAAGTAATTATGAACAACACTGCTGTAAATGGTACCCCAAATTTAATAGTTTCTTTTTCAGAATAAAGTCCATTGTCTTCACCACAGCCAACCAAAATAGCAAGATTATGGAAGGGCAAAACAAAGTGGGCGTTAATAGCAGTATAAGCAATCATAACGGGAATAATAGTATTAATACCCATAGAACTTGTAAATGCCAGCATAGCAGGAATAACAATCCCCATAACTGCAATAACACTACCAAAGCACATATGAATACCAATAGCTACAACGGTAATAAATGCGCCCAAGGTAAACATGTTTGTAGGAACAGCACTAGGTAATACTGTATGAGCAATCCAAGCATTCATGCCAGTTGCACCACCAACTCTACCAATAGCAACTGCAGCAGTTAAAAAGATTAAAGTCTGTACGGGAACACCACTCCAGCTTTTAGGATTTAGCACGCCGCCGATTTTTGGCATAGCCATCATCATAGCAATAAATAGCGTAACCCAACCTGTATCAATTCCATGAATAGTATCTGTCATCCACAAAATTATGGCTACAATAATCCAAAAAGTTGCACGCTTTTCAACCCCACTCATAGGTCCCATTGCTTTAAGTTTTTCTACAATTTCAGTCTTATCAACATTAACCTCTTTTGTAGGTTTAAACATGAATATAATCATGAACATGGTAATAAGACTAGTAATAATCATAGGTAGACCCATAACGGAAAACCACTTCATCCATCCCATAGGTTCAGGAGCACAGCTAATAGCCGCTAATGGATTAATTGAAGCATCACCTGTTAAAAAAATCATAGAAACCGGAATTGAAGCTGCGAAAACTGTGAAACCAATTTTGATAGCGTCTTCATGAGGAATATTAGCGCTTTTAATTACCACTGCCATAACTGACATAATAAGGAAAGCTCGTGGCCACGGATGAGGAATTAGAAGACTTAAAATAAAAGTTAGTGCAAAAATACCAACAATGATACTTCTAAATGAAGATACAAATTTTATAATATAATTATATGCAATTCTTTCGCCTAACCCAGAATCCTTCACCGCAACTGCAATTAAGAAGGCTCCGACAATTAACCACATCATAGACGTAGTCCAAGTAGAAAAAATCAATTCTGTTTTAGCAACTTTAAACACTGCTAACAAAAATAGATAAAGGCCGGAAACATAACCTGGTTGTGCAATACCAAATCCCCAAAAAAGCACTGTCATTACGGAAAATGCAAGACACATATGTCCTGCATGGGACAACCCTGGAATGTTTACGAAAAAAATAATTAAACAAACTAAAACGCCAACTATTAAACCAATAATCTGTTTATTCTTGCCCATTTCACTGCCTCCTACTCAAATAATTTTAAAATTATTTAAAGATTGCCCCAGACAAGCTGGGGCAATCTTTATTACTCATTCTCCGTCAAAATCAGGCAAGAATTTCTTTACATCGACATCCATAAAACTTGCACGATGAAAGCGATCTTTTTCACTGTAAGGAATAGTTGCATCGTAAATAACTTTACAAGCGATTCCATGGTCACGAATACTCCAACTACAAGTTTTATCGCTAGAAGGATCTAGTGGATGGCAACGTACTCCTGGGATCATAATAATATCCACATCTGCTTGCATACGAGTAGTCATAGCCCATAGCACGTCATTAGTATCAAAAATATCTACATCTTCATCCACTAAAATGACAGCTTTTAATTCAGAAAAAGACGAAAAAGCAAGCAGTGCAGCCTGGCGTTGACGCCCTTCATCACTTGGTACGCTTTTCTTGAATTGAATAACTGCGCAATATTTTCCACCACCGCTAGGATGAGCATATACATTCTGTACACGGCCGGGCATCGCTCGTTCAATCATATCTAAAATACTTGCTTCAGTCGGAATACCCGCCATATTAACATGCTCTTCTGATGGCCCAATACAAGTTTGCATGATAGGATGAATTCTAGTAGTAACGGCTTTTACTTTTATAACCGGTACTGCCGGAACTGCCGGTCCTGTATAGCCGGGGAATTCAGGCATTGCCTTGCCAGTATTAGTATTTTGGTCTTCTCGTACTGTGTAATTAGGAATCAATTCACCCTCAATAACATATTCAGCATTGGCAATGCAATTTTCAGGAATAGTCAAACAAGACACTAATTCAACTGCTTTTCCACGGATAGCACCAGCAATAGATAGTTCATTAAAGCCAATTGGTGTGGTTGGAGGCTCGAAACAAGATGCAATTTCAATAGCAGGGTCAACCCCAATACTAATAGAAATAGGCAGCGGCTTGCCAAGAGCTTCAGCTCTTTCACGGAAAGCACCCAAATGGCGAGCACCCGGTGTAAAGAACATAGATATTTCATCTTTACCTTGTATGCACAAACGATGAATAGTTACATCACTTTCTCCTGTTTCAACATCAGAAGCATAACACATACCCAGCGTTATATATGGTCCGGCATCTTCCGGCGTATTAGTTGGAGCAGGCACCAATTTACGAAGGTCAAATCCTTCTTCAGTAGCTAGATGGACAACTTCTTGACATTTTGCTTTTTCTTTACCCACAACCACTGGTTGAATCGGAGTTTTCACTGCATCTCTAAGGAAAAACCCTAATCGTTTGTAGTCAGCACCCAATAAATAACCCACTCGTTTACGACTAGCCAAAGTGCCAATAACAACCTTTGCATCTGGGTAACCCTTAATCTTATTAAAAGTCATTGCTGGACCAATTCTAGTAGGACGTGCGACCGTTCCGCCACTACCTACATGACGATATACCCCTGCCAACTCTGCAGATGGATCCACCTCAACATCTGTTTCCACCATTTCTCCAGGGATAGACTTCATTAACTCTATTGCTGATCTAAAATCACATACTTCTTTTGCCATAAAAAAAACCTCCTGACTGTTTATATTTACCTACATGTCGTATGGTAATATGTATAATGATTGTACAGTCAAGAGCTTTTTTATTTTTTTCTAACAGGAGCTTGTAACATACAAAAATCAACACCATTTTTGCGATTATAAAAAGTTGTGTCTAACAAGCAGGCATCTATAATATCTCCGCATAATTCATAACCATTATCATATATCCACTTCATTAATTGTTCAAGATATGCCACATCATATGGCATACCATATTTATACATACAAGCATAATCACCGGAAGGTATTTGAATAACTCCGGTTATTTCATATAATTCTTGTCGTGGTAAAAAGATACAAGATCCTGCATCTTCAAACCAGTCCTTACCTTTAATAGCCTTCAGTCTGACAATAGACCCTAGCCCAGCTGATGCTATCATCTCTGTGGCAAAAATCTTCTGCCACAAACTCATTAAAGTTATATGTAAGTTTTCTTTATTAATTGGTTGAATCCATTTCGTGAAAAGAGCCTGACGCGAATGCATGAAACGAATAAATGGTTCATGCATTTGTGTCTCCTCTCCATCAATAGCTTCTTCATATATTTCAACTCTCTGATTTAAATATTCGCGAACTTTTACAAGTTTGGCAATTTGTGAATTAATAACTTGTTTTTGCAGATGTAATAGCTGAATTTCTTTAGCCGGACACCGTTCCTGGAAATGGGTAACAATAGCCTCTAACCCAACTCCCATGCTCCGCAAAAAACAAATTTCCCGCAAATATGGTATTTGATGTTTACTATAAAAGCGATATCCTTTTTCGTTAGTTTTTCTTGGTTTAAATAACCCAATGTTGTCATAATGAATTAAAGATTGCCTAGATAGTCCATGCAATTTAGCCATCTCGCTGACAGAAATATAAGTATCATCCATACAGATTACCTCCTTGCAATTTAGCATCTAGTACATTATACCTTATTATTTAAGTGTACAACGGTTATACACTTTCAAAAAAAATGTGTTTTTTTCAAAAACAATCTTAGCAAACATAAAAATAGCACCTTCCGAAAAATATCAGAAGGTGCCCTAATTCAGTTGGTACTGATAACATGCTTTGAATATGAAAATCGCGAACAGCAACTCCTAAGTTAAGAAGAAAATAATAGACAACCTACCTGTCCCAAACTATTTGTTTTTTGCCTCTTGCTGGGCTTTAATCATAGGTTTAATACCACCGGATTGCAAAATGTTCATAATATATGGCGACATGGGAACTGCCTTAGCTGTCTTACCTGTCGTTTCATTCTTTATTTCACCGGTTTCGATATTAACGCTTACGGTATTCCCTTGCTCAACGATTGCGGCAATGCCCTTGCAAGTAATAACCGGGACCCCTAAATTAATAGCATTGCGGAAAAAAATGCGTCCGAAAGACTCGGCAATAACTGCCCCAACTCCCACACCCTTCAGCGTAATAGCGGCATGCTCACGAGACGAGCCACAGCCAAAATTAGTGCCCGCCACAATAATGTCTCCTGCTTTGAATTTCTTAACAAAATTCTCATCAGCACCAGCCATAGCATGCTTGCGCACGTCTTCTACATCTGTAAGTTCCACGAAACATCCCGGATAAATTTGGTCCGTATCAATATTTTTACCAAAAACAAAAGCTGTACCTTGTGCTATATTTTTCATTTGTGCCACCTCCTATAATTCCAGTCTGGGATCGCTGATTTCGCCATGAATTGCCGACGCAGCAACCGCTGCCGGCGAGGCCAAATAAATCTGGCCATTCTTGTGCCCCATACGTCCCGGAAAATTTCTGTTAGTGGAACTAATACAACTTTCACCGTCAGCCAATAAGCCTTGGTGGATACCCAAACAAGCTGCGCAACCCGTAGCCGCTAAGGTGACTCCTGCCTCCAATAAAGTTTGAATATAACCCTTGGCTATGCATTCCTCCAAGACTGCTTTAGAAGCCGGTACCAATATCATTCGCGTATCTTTGTGCACTTGCTTGCTCTTTAAAATCTTTGCCGCTATAGCAATATCCTCCGTGCGCCCACCGGTACAAGAACCCAAATATGCTTGGTTTATTTTTGTACCTGCATATTTCGACAAATCAAACACATTGTCCACGCTAAAAGGAACTGCTACTTGTGGCTCAAAAGCAGAAACGTCATAAGTTAAATCATCTGCATATTTGAAATCGGCATCAGTTTCATAAATCTTATAGGGAACGGTAACTTTCTCTTTTAAAAATTCTTGCGTAATTTCATCCGGTTGAATGTAACAAGCCTTCGCTCCCATTTCCGTAGTCATATTGCAAATACACATACGCTCAGAAATGCTCAGTTCCTTCAGCACTGGACCAGCAAACTCCACTGCTTTATATACTGCGTAGTCAGCACCTAAATCACCTATAATCTTCAAAATAACGTCCTTAGCATAAACGCCTTGCGGCAACTTGCCCGTCAAATTAATGCGAATGATTTCCGGCACCATGAACCACAACTTTCCGGTAATCATAATAGTTGCCAAATCTGTAGCACCTACACCAGTACCAAAAGCACCAAAGGCACCATGGGTAGTAGTGTGAGAATCCGTAATAATAATGATTTCACCAGGATAGGACCAACCCTTATCCGCCATAACCTGATGACATACTCCGGCATTAATATCCATTAGTTTTTCAATGCCCTGTTCTGCGCAGAACTGACGAAAGTGCTTATGGTTATCTGCCTGCATTACAGTAGCACATGGTGCGTAGTGATCGAAGAACATGACAATCTTATCGGGGTCAAAAACCTTCGTTCCGCCCATTTCATAGAAAGAACGTACCGTTTGTAAATATAAATCATTAATACCGGCAACATCAATATCGCAATTTACAATCTCACCGGTGGTAACGCTATCCTTCCCCGCTTTCGCAGCTAACATCTTTTCAATAGCATGCATTTACTTTTCCTCCTTTAAACGTTTTCTTTGACCATGGGAACTGTGTACCCGCCTTCAGGCATAAGAATAACTTTATAGTCCTTGCCTACTGTTTCTTCAGCTAGCTTTAATGCTGCCGGCACAGAATCTACTACACCGGAAAATTCCATTATCTTGGCTAACTCCGGATCTAATGCGGAAACTAAAATAAATTTTGCTTTCTTCATTAGGCGGGTAACGGCAAAAGCCTTATGAACTCCAATGGCGAAATGTTTTTCCAGCAAAGCTTTGATTTTATCAGCAGAATCATATTCCCGACATGTATCTTCTAGCGGTTTTGACCCACTTCCTTCAATACACTCAGCAACCATAATTACTACTCCGCCTTCGCGTACTGCGCACCAAGCATTATTCATAGTCTTTTGCATCTGGTACACATTAATATCCTTGGGATAACCGCCACAACTAGCTATAACTATGTCAGCAGGTTCAGGAATAGAAACACCGTAAACTTCATCAACAAATTTGCAGGCTTCTTGATGTGCTAAATTATAGTCACCGGTGAAAATCTTTAAGAAGTGGTGATTAGCGTCTAACACACAGTTAAATAGGAATAGAGAACGTCCCTGGGCAAACATTTTAACCGCTTCCATTTGATCTTCATAACAAGGGTTACCCTTTAAAACACCAATGTCAGCATGTTCCTCCAACATGTGGCTGTGATTCATGCGAATTGTTTCCATGGCTGCTACGCCTGGCAAAATAGCCTTGCGGCCGCCACCATAACCGCAGAAGAAATGATGAACAATGCTCCCTGTCATAAATATATGGTCTACGTTACAAATCTTTTTATTAAACCACACAGGAGTTTTACGAATAGTCTCGCCGAAATATTGAAAGTCTTCCTTAATTTTAGAGTCGCTATTATATAGCTTTAGACGACTCCCAACATCAGGGCCTACCGCCTCCATCATTTCCTCCTGAGTCATATTGCGATGGGTACCTAAAGCAAAAATAACAAACATATCTTCATCTTTGACCCCTAGTTTATTCATCTCGTTAACCAATATAGGCATAAAATCAAAAGTGTTAGCTACTCGAGTGGGGTCATTACAGATAAAAGCAATTTTTTGTCCCGGTTTCACAATTTCATCAATGGGTTCTCTACCAATAGGATGATAAATTGCCTCCAGAATCGCTGCCTTCAGATCCACAATCTCAGGAAATTTAGCAATATGCACCTCTTTTAAAACACGCTTGCTGTCTAATTCGAATTCTTTGTGGCCGTGACCATACTCTAAAGAATACTTTGTCATAATTTTTCCCCTTTCTTGCTTTGATATTTGATATTGTATCCATTTGTTATGCTATTATGATATCGCTTTTATTTTCGTCCGTCAATATAATTCCAAATTGTTTTGATTTGAATTGCGGTTAAGAAAAAATAAATAATCGGCAAATTATCACCGATTATTATATCGTTTCAATATATCTTCCATACTTCTTGTTATATGTTTGTGCATAGCATCCCTAGCCTGGTCGGCATCGTGCTTTTTAATCGCTGTGGCAATCTTTCTATGCTCCTTGTTGGATAATATAGCATAATCTTCCTTGGTTATCCTAGGCCCCATAGACATGCCATTCCACAAAGAAGCCAAAATATTAGCAATCTTGGCATTATCAGCAGCTGCCCAAATAGCTACGTGAAAAGCCTGATTGTGTTTGTTGTACTCATTATAGTTATTAGCTGCCAAAGCTTCTTCCGCCAACTCCTGAATGCCTTCTATTTCACTAATGTCTACACTATTTTTGCTGGCAAGCGCAGCTGCTTCGCCTTCCAAAAGTGCTCTGGTTTCATAATGATCACGAATGGTTTTTTCATTGATTTCTAGAACCACAGCGCCTTTGTTAGGGCGCAATTTAATAAGTCCCTCTAATGCTAACATTTGAAATGCTTCTCGCACCGGCATGCTAGAAACTCCCACCTGAGAGGCAATATCTTTTAACGTTATTTCTTGCCCTTCTTGCAATTCGCCAATAAGTATGGCTTTGCGTAAAACACCTGCAACATGTTCTCTTACCGGAAGAATCTTTATTTTTCCTAAATTATTCATGCTCTACCTCCCAACCGTAAAAACTTTTGCATAAATTTTATAATAGGCTTTGACAGCGTTGCTCATTTCTAATTCATTATTATTTTTAGCGGCAGTAATAATCTCACGCAACGCGCTAACTGGCATTTCTTTATCCTTTATGCTCTCTATAGCATACTCCACATATCCTTCAATAAGCTTACTATGTATCTGTTTAATATAGACATTACCAAGTAAATTTGCTAAGGCAAAATGAAATTCAATTCCTTTTGTCAGTTTTTCTTCCAAAATTGTAAGATCTTTTCCCGCATCAACTATCTGTCGTAGAATCTCAGTCTCCATAGCCGCCAATAAAGAAAAAGTACCAGCAATTTCCTCTTTGTTCAGTGCCACAACCTGCATATGACGATTGGGCAAGCGGAGCAAAAAACCCTCTTGGGCCAAGGTCTGCAAAGCTTCGCGTATCGGCATGCGAGAAACGCCCATTGTCTCAGCTAAATCTTCTTGGGTCAGTTCTTCTCCTGCCTTAATCCTTCCGGACAATATCTCTTGGCGGATAGCTCTTGCTATATAATCTTTTGTTTGTACTGTATCAATTTGCTTCATGCTAGCTCCCGCTCCTTTATCTTCTGACATTTAATATTGTATCCATTTATTCTAGTGAAGTCAATAAATCGGTATTCTCTACAAAAACTCTTATGCTCTCTTGATCTCTGGTTGCCGAATATTAAGAGAAAGCATTGGCCAATGCCGGCATTTGTGCTAAAATCCTTATTAAGGCATACATTAAATATAGTTGTAATATAGTAATGGAAGCCGAAAAACATATATAAGCAAATTTATGGAATAAAAGGTGTTGTAAATATGTCATTAAAACAAAACTTGCGGGAACTTAACTGGAAAAGGAATTTCGCAGATAAAAGGTTGAAATTACGTATTAAATTTTTACTTTTTTATTTAATCAAACTTTTTCTTCCATGCAAAACTAATGAATGTGACTTATCAAAAGTAAAAAAAATCTTAATTATACGAAATGACCATCTTGGAGATATGGTCGTAACAACAGGCTTGATACGAAACTTAGCTAAATCCGGCTATCANNGTNTATGTTGTATCAACTAAATCGGCACTTGATATAGTGAAATTTAACCCTTACGTTACGGGCACTATTATTTATGATGATTCCACTTTTTTGAACTGGATAAAATCTATCGCCCGCATCCGAAAAGAAAGCTTTGATGCGGCGATAGAAATGAAATTTATTCGATTTTTTGATATGAAAAATATGATTTTTTGTTCATATGTTAAGACGCCAATATTAATCGGGTTTAATAAAAGCGATATACAATCTTTTAATCTTTCTATATGCAATTATCCCCATGCCAACCATGTAACCGAGCAATTAAAACAAGTATTGGAACTATTTAATATTGCATACGATGACATGCACTACGAATTACCTATAAGTGAAAGCATAAAAACCAAAGCGAATTTATTTTTAAAAGAAATCACTGCCAACAATAAAAAGGTTGTTGTTCTCAATCCTTTTGGAAGCNCNGTAGCAAGATTGCTNTCCAATAANCAAGTNNATATTATNTGCAACCTGCTTAGTGCTAAATATAAAACAATAGTGATTGGCGAAGAAAATAGGAGCAAGCAACTTAGCCTTCCTGAAAGCGTAGCTGTCTTTAATTCAGCAAGTATACTTGATGTAGTTCCTCTTATTGAATTGTCAGATTTAGTTATCAGTGTTGATACGTCTATTGTTCATATCGCAACCTGTTTTAATAAGAATACGATTGCTTTCTATGCTGATAGCGATCCTAACCAACCAGCTAACGATAAAAAATCTGTTTACCACTATAAATTTTCTATTTTCAAAGCTGCATTAGAAGATTACTTCAACAATAAAGAATATCTTAAAACCCATTCCCCCAATAGGATGCTACCAATAACACACGATATTTGGGCACCAAATAACAAAAACGCAAAACAGATTTTGTTTGACCAAGGAAATATGTCAAATGTCGATGACGAGATATTTAAAAACAAACTCGTACAATCTTTAAAAACTATTGACTAATATACAATTATTCCCTGGAATAGGAGAAAAAACAATCGCTTCTAAATCTCGCTTGTCCGCTATTTTTATAGGTGGTTACCTGTTTTTTTACACTTATGTATTAATAATAGGACTTGCACTTGCAGCAACTCTCTTACATTGTCAATTCCGATTGTTTCTGCAGCTATTTGCGTTAACTACATAGACTTTTAGACACAATAAAGGCCCATCCCGTTTTTTTTGGAATGAGCCTTTATTGTGTTGGTGCGGGTTAGAGCGGTTTAACCAGCGCTTCATTAAACAATAGATACTATGTTACAAACGCGTTGCTATTTGGCGTAAATGTATTCAGCACACTTTAAAATAACCCTCAGGCCTCACATAAAATCGGACCATACACAGAACCTAGACATAGCTTTCCTGTTGCCTTTATGCTTTTTATTTTGTTACTACCCCTGCACTTTGTTCGGTGAAATTGTTTTTCTAATAAAATTCTTCGACCGCGGAATAACAAGGCATGATAATGCTATTGTTGCTTGATGTCATCCTCTGTCTATATACTCAAAGCAAAAATTCCCCCACATATACAACGCTCAGATGCTTACAGGCGCTGAAATCTTCTTACCCACAAGATCGATTATCTTGGCAAACCCATCCCTGTCCTTCAGCTTACTGCCTATGGAAGTTGGCAGTAAGATAACTCTTGCTCTGCCTTCTTTTTCAAGAAATGTTCTCACTGCAGGAGGAAAGGTTCCTGTCCAAACAGGAAAAACAAGAATCAACTCTTCTTTATCATCAGGTTTTTTATACCTTGCCGGTAACGCCTCGCCTCTGAAAGCCTTGTAGCCAGCCTTAATATAACCGCCAGCACCCTGCCAATCCACATCATCTGCAATTTCTTTCGCTGTAGTACAATAACGCGCTGCCAATTCTTCTGCAATAGCCTTACTTCTACCCGTGCGAGTAAAATAATATACTTGCATAACCATTAAGCCTCCTTCATTTTAGTTCTTGATTTTACTACATTGTATTACATTAGGTTAGAAGAAACAATTGCAAACTTGTTCAAAAGAAAAGCCGGTGAGCTAGAATTTGAAACAGAATTCGTAGATGGTTTGCAGTACATAAAAAAACAGCCCCTTCTGAAAAACTTCAGAAGGGGGCACTGGTTTTGTTGGTGCGGGTGACAGGAGTTGAACCTGCAAGTCGTGAAACGCTAGATTCTAAGTTAAAGACAGAGATAAAAAGGGGGCAAATTAACTGTTTTTGAGTTTGCCCCCTAACTGTCTTCTAAGCAAGTGTGTATCTAGCTTTACAGCCTGTTCTTATAATAATTCACCATAATGTTTTCTAAACATCGTTTTTAAAAATGTTGCGAGCAACATATAGCATAAAATTGTAGCTATGAGCCCTGGGAAATAACTCAGTGGCAGTGGTGTCATTCCAAGACTATTGCCAAAACCCGTGTATGGAATAATAGTCCCTACTGCAATTGCGATTGTTGTAAAGAATAATACCGGAAAAGAAGCTCTACTTTGGATAAAGGGTATTTTAGGTGTGCGTATCATATGAATAACAAGTGTTTGAGACCATAAACTTTCAACAAACCAACCCGTATTAAATAAAGCAACAAACAAAGTATTATCAACCCCTGCCTCGCCGTAATAACCGCCACAAACAGCTGGTGCAATCACGAAAAACATAAGAATATAGGTTGTTATATCAAAAACGGAACTTGTCGGCCCAATCCATACCATAAATTTACCAATTGAAGAAGCATCCCATTTTCTAGGGATTTTCAAGTATTCTTCATCTATATTATCCCATGGAATTGAGATACAGGATATATCATAAATTAAGTTAAGAACTAGAATTTGAATCGGCATCATTGGAAGAAACGGTAAAAATACACTTGCTACAACAACTGAAAACATATTACCAAAATTGGAACTTGCCGTCATTTTTACATATTTTATTATGTTTCCAAAAGTTCTTCGTCCTTCAATTACGCCCGCTTCAAGTACCATAAGATCTTTTTCTAACAAAATGATATCTGCGGATTCTTTTGCAATATCAACAGCCGTATCAACAGAAATCCCAACATCAGATTCGCGCATGGCAGCGGCATCGTTAATACCATCACCCATGAATCCAACTATATGACCATTCCCCCGCAGAATTCTAACAATTCTTGTTTTCTGCTGTGGGCTAAGTTTTGCAAAAATGCTTGTGGATTCAACTTCTGTTGCTAATACTTGATCATCCATTTCATCAAGATCAGAACCAAGTAAAATATTACCTACTTGCATGCCCACCTGTTCACAAATCCATCTTGTGACAGCATCATTATCGCCTGTCAAAACTTTTACGCCAACTCCATATTCATTAAGTGCATTAATTGCTGCCAACGTAGTTTCTTTTGGTGGATCAAGAAAAGCAAGGTATCCCATAAGCACCATTTCGGATTCATCTGCCACGGAAAAAACACCTTCTACTGCCGGATTTGTTTTCTGAGCAATAGCTATTACACGCATGCCTTTACTATTCAACTGTTCAACATTTGCTAATATTTCATGTCTTATTTCATCGGTCAACACTTCAACTTTACCATTATATTCGGCGTAGGAAGATATTTTCAGCATTTCTTCAACGGCACCTTTAGTAATAAGTTGCGTTTTATTTTGTTGGTCTTTTATAACAACGCTCATTCTCCTACGATTAAAATCAAATGGTATTTCGTCTACTTTGGTATATTTATTTCCTAAATCAATATAGTCTCTTTTTGTGGCATGCTCTAATATTGCTAAATCCATAAGATTTTTAAGACCAGTCTGATAAAAACTGTTTAAGAATGCATGACGTAAGACTCTTACATTCTCGTTGCCATGAATGTCAAGGTGATATTCTAAAACGACTTTGTCTTGCGTAAGCGTACCTGTTTTATCTGTACAAAGAATATCAATAGCTCCAAAGTTTTGTATAGAGTTAAGATTTTTTACAATTGTCTTTTTCTTTGCCATCTGCACGGCACCTTTTGCAAGGTTCGTGGTTACGATCATAGGCAGCATTTCCGGAGTTAAACCTACGGCAACAGATAGGGCAAATAAAAAAGCTTCAAACCAATTACCCTTTGTAAAGCCATTGGCGAAAAACACAACGGGCACCATACACATCATAAATCTAATTAACAGCCAAGATACAGAATTTATGCCTTTTTCAAAGTTTGTAACAATCTTTTTAACGGTAATTGTTTTGGCCATTAAGCCAAAATAAGTATAATCTCCCGTGGCCAAAACAACACAAGTTGCTAATCCACTTATAACATTACTACCCATAAAAGCAAGATTTGATAATTCCAAGGGATTTTTAGAAATTTGGTCTATTTCAACGCTGCATTTTTCCACCGGCTCACTTTCTCCGGTTAAGGCAGATTGACTAACGAATAAATCCTTGGAAAAAATTATTCTAACATCTGCTGGTATCATATCGCCAGCCGCTAAATATACTACATCCCCCGGCAAAATTTCGGCTAGCGGGATTTCCTTTTTACCTGTTCTCTCTACGGTCGCCG
>JGI20225J20221_1001866_pt1 | contig 18426 bp, 18 predicted proteins | sample BioMet4_FD_20221 | JGI IMG/M metagenome (IMG submission 20221) | reverse complement strand
CAGGTGATCTATCCCAAGATCTGCCCGGCTGTGATCGCCGCCGTGCACGACGGCGACCGGCTCGTGCTGACGCGCTACAAAAACCGCCCGTTCAAGAAATACGCCCTCGTCGCGGGCTTCGCCGAGATCGGCGAGTCCATCGAGGACACCGTCCGCCGCGAGGTGCTCGAGGAGACGGGGCTGCGCGTCAAAAATCTCCGCTTCTACAAGTCGCAGCCGTGGGTCTACACCGACACGCTGCTTATGGGCTTCTTTGCCGAGCTGGACGGCCCGGATAAGATCACCGTGCAGGAGGACGAGCTGGCCGAGGCCCGCTGGTTCGCGCGCGCGGACATTCCCGCGGACCACTCCGGCATCAGCCTCACGGGCGAGATGATCGACCGCTTCCGCGCGGGAGATTTTCAAGGCAGCGCCGCACAATGCACGGCGAACGCCTGAAGTGCGGCCTTGCTTGCATCTTTCCCGTCCTATGCGCCCAAAATGCTCGTGAATCCACAAAGGATTCGCTGCGCTTTTTGACACATCTGACGAAAAATCTGACTGCGCAATTCCGCACTTTGCATTGTGCGGCGTTGTCTTAAATTTTCTTCAACAACTTTCGCCGGATACTTTTCTTTTCCGGCGAGATGTTGTAAGATAACTGCGGATATAAAAGAAAGCGGGTGCCGTCATGCAGGAAGAAGAGCCGAAAAAGCCGGAGGAAACCGGCGGAACTGCCGCGCCGCAGGGCCCGGAGGAGGAGAATCCCAACTCCGTCAAGGCCTCGCGCGACTTTACGAGGAGAAACGTTTTCCACGTCGTCTGCGCGGGATATCTGCTCTACCTGGCCGTCAAGCTCGGCCGCGATTTCGTGACGAACATCCGGTCGTCCGGCTGGAACGGCGACACGATCGTCTGCCTGGCGGGCGCCGTCGTCTTTTCGGCGGTGGCCGTGGTGCTGCTGGTCGGCTTCTTCCGCCGCCTGTCCGCGCGCTCGCATGAGAACTCCGAACACGACTCCGACGAATAACCGCCTGAAAGGAACAAAACATGGATTCAATGAACTTTCTGCTCGACCTGATCGCCCTCGGCTGCGGCGTCTACTGCCTGTACACCTGGATCAAGCTGCTGATCGACAAAAAGCTTTTTAAAAACGGCCTGCTCGTGCCGAAGGAGAAAAAGGTCTCCGACTGCTCGGACGAGGCCGCGTACATCGCCTACATCGGCCCCAAGCTCGGCGTGCTGGCGATCGTCACCACGCTATACGGCATTCTGTTCACGCTGAACGACAATCTGCCCTCGCAGATCGTGCCGTATCCCTGGAACTTCATTCCGCTCGCCATCGTCATGGCGGCCATCGTGTGGTATGCGATCTGCAACAGCAAGGCGAACAAGCTCTATTTCGGCATGTAAAAGCGAAAAATCCCGGCCTTTGGCCGGGATTTTCCTTGTCAAACAGCAGCCGCTGTGATAGACTAAATCAGTTGTGAAATTGTATGTTATGGAGGGGAAAACCTTGTCCACCCTGAGAGAAGAAATCAGCCGCCGGCGCACGTTCGCCATCATTTCGCACCCGGACGCCGGCAAAACCACCCTGACGGAAAAATTCCTGCTGTACGGCGGGGCGATCGCCCAGGCCGGCGCGGTCAAGGGCAAGAAGAACACGCGCGCGGCGGTCTCCGACTGGATGGAGATCGAAAAGCAGCGCGGCATCTCGGTCACGTCGTCGGTCATGCAGTTCCAGTACGAGGGCTTCTGCATCAACATCCTCGACACGCCGGGCCATCAGGACTTCTCCGAGGACACCTACCGCACGCTGATGGCGGCCGACTCGGCCGTCATGGTCATCGACGGCAGCAAGGGCGTCGAGGCGCAGACGCGCAAGCTCTTCAAGGTCTGCGCGATGCGGCACATCCCCATCTTCACCTTCATCAATAAAATGGACCGCGAGACGAAGGACCCCTTCGACCTGCTCGACGAGCTCGAGAACGAGCTCGGCATCGAGACCTACGCCTGCAACTGGCCCATCGGCTGCGGCAAGGAGTTCCAGGGCGTCTACGACCGCCGCAGCCGCCAGCTGCTGTTCTTCTCCGGCGTTTCGGGCAAAAAGCGCGCCGACAAGCTGGAGATCGAGCTGGACGACCCGCAGGTCTCCGGGCTTCTGGGCGAGCGCCGCAGCAAAAAGCTGCGCGAGGACATCGAGCTGCTCGGCGCGGGCCGTGAGTTCGACATGGACGAGGTGCGAAACGGCCTTCTCTCGCCGGTGTTCTTCGGCTCCGCGCTCACGAATTTCGGCGTCGAGCCGTTCCTCGAGGAGTTTCTGCGCATGACGCCGAGCCCCCTCGCGCGCGAGGCCGACTGCGGCCTTATCGACACCTTCAGCCCCGATTTCTCCGCCTTCGTCTTTAAGATCCAGGCGAACATGAACAAGGCCCACCGCGACCGGCTGGCCTTCATGCGCATCTGCTCCGGCAAGTTCGAGCGCGACGCCGAGTACTACCACGTGCAGGGCAACAAGAAGATGCGCCTCTCGCAGCCGCAGCAGCTCATGGCGCAGGAGCGCGAGATCGTGGACGAGGCCTACGCCGGGGACATCATCGGCGTGTTCGACCCGGGCATCTTCTCCATCGGCGACACGATCTGCACACCGGGCCAGAAATTCAGGTTCGGCGGCATCCCGACCTTCGCGCCGGAGCATTTCTCGCGCGTGAGCCCGATGGACTCCATGAAGCGCAAGCAGTTCATCAAGGGCACCGAGCAGATCGCCCAGGAGGGCGCCATCCAGATCTTCCGCGTGCCGGGCAGCGGCATGGAGGAGGTCATCGTCGGCGTCGTCGGCACGCTGCAGTTCGACGTCTTCCAGTACCGCATGCGCGCGGAGTACGGCGTCGAGCTGCGCATGACGGGCCTGCCGTACGAGCAGCTGCGGTTCATCGTGAAGGCCCCCGCGGCCGATCTCAAGGATCTGAATCTCACGACGGACGCCGAGCTCCTGGAGGATTACCGCGGCCGCAGCCTGCTCGTCTTCGCGAGCCTTTGGTCGATCGACTATATCGTCAAGCGCAACCCCGGTCTGGAGCTGTCCGAGACCGCGACGTGAGGCGGCGCGCCGTCCCCGTGTTTCGCCAAATTTTACAATGTGTTGTACTTACAACATATTTTCCGCATCCCGCGTGGTAAAATGAGCCCAGAAAACAAAAGATACCGCCAGGGAGGACAACAACATGACAAATCTGACAATGGACAACTTTGAAGCCGAGGTTCTGAACGAGAAAAAGCTCACGGTCGTGGACTTCTGGGCGACCTGGTGCGGCCCCTGCATGATGCTCAAGCCGCTCATCGAGGCGCTCAGCGAGGAAATGACGAACGTGAAATTCTGCAAGGTCAACGTGGACGAGGAGCAGGAGCTTTCCATGCAGTTCCGCATCGAGAGCATCCCGACGCTGCTGTTCGTGAAGGACGGCAAGATCGTGCACAAGCTGGTCGGCTTCCGCAGCAAGGACGAGCTCCGCAGGGAGATCGAGGCCCGCGCATAAGTTCATCCCCCGAACCGGGGCGCTTCGGCGCCCCGGTTTTTCCGCGCCCTCGGATACGTCTGTAGGGAACGGTCTTGACCGTTCCGCCGACGCGGCGCATTCCCGCAGGGAACGGTCCTGACCGTTCCGCCGATACGGCGCATACCCGCATGGAACGGGGGATACGGCGGGCGGAAGTTTCTTAAAGAATTCTTAAAGAAAGGCCGGACGATTGCAATTCTTAAATTTTGTGGTAAACTGNAAGCAAGCTTAAAANGCGAAAAGCTCATTCCGTGTTCTTTATTAAATGAAAGAGGTGTATGAACTTATGAAAAAAACTCTGAGCAGATTCCTTTGCGCCCTTCTGGTCGTCGCAATGGTCTGCGCAATGGCCCCGGCCGCGCTGGCGGCGAACACTCCATGTACCGTAACTCCGGCAGGTGCCATTACAATGACCGTCGCTGAAACGGGAAAATCAGCCGCTGCAACATCGAGCGATGCAGATGCGACATATCACGGAATTACTTATTCGGTTACCGCTTCCAATCCAGCTGGCTGTGTCAGCGTAGATTCGGCCACAGGTGCTGTTTCTGCAACCGCGGCAGGTACTGCTACGATTACAGCAACTTGCAAGTGTGGTTCAACTGCGACAACAGCAGTAACAGTAAATAAAGCTATAATTAATACATTAAATCCGACTCCGTCTACTATTACCGTTTATATTCCTAAAAACAGTACAACTTCTCCTACAACTGCTTTAACTGATAAGATTACAGGCTTGACCGGTACTACAGGTACAAGTGCTACAGTTAATCTTGAGAAAAGTCTTATTACGTGGACTGAAGATGCAACAAACAATCCGAAATACAGTTCATCTGTAGCCGGTTCATATAAATATATTGGTACTATTGTTGATACGGTAAATTATACTTTTGCTAGTACTGCGACCATCGCCGCTACCGTGATTGTAAGAGATGTTCCTACGATCACCATTACCACGCCTGCTACAACGACCGAACAGGATTCGTACTATACGGTTGGTCAGACTGGCGCAACTTTGAACGTAGCGGCCACAGCAAAAGATTATTTAAATGCTGATATAACATTGTCTGCTGCAAATTATAAATGGTATTCGGGTACGACTGCCTCGAGCATCACAACTGATACCGGAAAAACGGGGACAACGTTTGCTGTTCCGACATCTGTTTCAACAGAGACTTATTATAAATGTGTAATCACAGCTACAGACACAAATGGGGTATCGGCGACAAAAGACAGCCCCGTTTTCAAGGTAACTGTTCAGCCTGCTTACAAGCTCGTTCTTACTCCCGCGACCAGCGCTTTGAAGCCCGGCCAGTATGCGGCGTTTACAGCACAGCTTCAGGGATATAACACATCAAACGGCAGTTATACGAATATCACTTCTAACGTTGCCGGAAGTGTGACGTGGTCCAGTAACGCGAGCAATGTCGTTTTTACTACGACCACCAGCACCTATGCCTATGGAACCATGAGCGCCAATGGAACAACTACGATGTCGGTTCTGGCAAATTCCTATGCCAGCAGCACCGCCACCATCACTGCAACAGCAACGCTTACTGGCCCGGTGTCGGCAACGGCGACCGGCACGGCCACGGTCACGACCAGTGTCGTTACCAACGCCGATATCACCTACCGCTATTCCACGACGGGAACGAATCTCAAGGGCAGCGACTTCTACAGCGCCCTCGTGACCTCGCTCGGAACCAACTACACCAGTGTGATCGGCAGCGGAACCTACAGCAACTTCTATGTCGTATTCGGCACGCCGGTTGGCGGCCAGCTCTACAAGAGCGCAAGCTACACCGGCACCTCTTACAACACGGTCGGCAGCACGCCTGCATACTATACCAGCTATGGCATCAGCGGCTCCAGCTACCTGTATCTGGACAACATCTACTTCCTTGAAAACAGCACCTATACTTATAACAACAGCCGCTATGTGGACTACACGGTATACAATACCGCGAACGTCGCGGTTGCAACCGGCAGAGTTTATTTCAACAACTCCTATGCCGACATCACCTATACCGTCGCGGCGGGCGGCAGCGTCACGTTCAACACGTCCGACTTCAACACCTTCGTGAGAAAGGCCGCCGGCGCGACCAACTATTCCAGCTCGCAGACCGGCTACAACCTCAACTATGTGACCTTCGACATGAAGAACGCCACATTCGGGAGCTACGCCTATTCTACGAACAACACCTACCGCTACGGCGCGCTCTATACCACGAGCGCTCTCAAGACCGAGATCACCAGCAGCGATTACAACACGAAGTTCTACAACACCACGAGTGCCTACAACTATTCGCTCAGCAACGTGACCTTCGGCGCCAGCAACTACTCCACCAACTATGTGGTCATCATCCCCTTCACCGCAGTCAACAACAATAACAACTCCTATTCCGGCAACGTCTACATCACCGTGAAGAGCGGCCACGCGATCACGATCCTCGGCACCGACTTCGGCTCCGAGAAGATCCCCGCGGAAGTGACCGCCGACTATTCGAGCGCCGCCTACGTGCAGTTCACGCTTCCGTCGTCCTCCGACGGCAAGCTGTATTACAACTACACCTCCATCGCGACCGGCAAGAACACCGCCGTCACCGCGGCCGGCAAGTACTACATCACCGCCTCCGGCACGCAGAACGCGCTCAAGTACGTCTACTTCGTCCCGGCGGCCGACAAGACCGGCACCGTGAACGTGGCCTACACGGCGTACAATACGGCCGGCACGAACATCGGCAGCGGCACCATCAGCTTCACCGTCACCGGCAGAACGAGCTCCAGCTATTACAGCGACGTGACGAGCGCCAGCACGGGCTCCTGGTCCGCGAACGCGGTCGACTTCATGGCCTACAACGACCTGGTCAAGGGCACCGGCACCTATCAGTTCAGCCCGTATATGGCCATGACCCGCGCCATGTTCGTCACCGTCCTCTACCGCGCGGCGGGCGAGCCCAGCGTGAGCAGCATCGCCAATCCGTTCAAGGACGTCAAGTCCGGCGCTTATTACTACAACGCCGTTCTGTGGGCCTACCGCAACAACATCGTCACCGGCACCTCCGGCACGGCCTTCAACCCGGACGGCAAGATCACCCGCGAGCAGATCGCGGCCATCCTGTACCGCTACATGGGCAGCCCCACCGTCCGCAGCAGCCTGACCGGCTACACCGACAGCAATAAGGTCAGCAGCTATGCCGTGAACGCCATGAACTGGGCCGTCTACAACGGCTACATCCAGGGCTCCGGCTACAAGCTCAACCCGACCAGCAACGCCACCCGCGCCGAAGTCGCCGTGATGCTCTACCGGTTCCTCACCAAGTAACAGTCCGGCAGATTTCGAAAACTGACCTGACAACCCCCTCCGCCTGTCAAGGCGGAGGGGGTTTGTTTGTGGTAAAATGGTCGGAAACGCGCAGCCGGGGCGCATGGCCTCGCGCCCGCGGGGAGCGGCCCCGCCCGCCGGGACGGATTCCGCGTCCGCCCGAAACCGCCGCGCGCCGTTTCCGCGCAGGCCGCCGGGAATCGGAAAACGGGGGGATATTTGCTTGACGGACAGTAAAAATTGGATTATAATATAATCTAGCTGCATGTTTTATATCGGCCCGAACGCGGCAGCGCGGACGGGCTTTTGGCGGAATCATCATGGAATCGGAGGACGATCACTCATGGCGAAAGAAACAATCGACGCGATCCGCGCAGCGGAGCTTGCGGCCGAGCAGAATGAGAAAAATGCCCGCGCCGAGGCCGAAAAACGCGTGGCCAGAGCCCAGACCGACGCCGTAACACTGGCAGACCGGAAGCAGGCGGACGCGCGCCGCGCCGCCGACGAGGCGCTTGCCGCCGCTCGGAAAAAGGCGGAGGAGCGCATGGCGCAGAAGCGCGCGGAGGCCGAGCGAGAGATCGCGGCGCTCCGGGACGCGGCGAGCGCGAACAAGCCGCGCGCTGTGGAGGCGCTGCTCAAGGATCTGACTCTCTGAGAAAAGGGGTAAGCGAATGGCCGTATTGCCGATGAAGCGCGTGGATCTCTGCGCGCTCAAAAAAGACCGGAAAGCGGTGCTGGAGCTGCTGCAGCGGCAGGGCGTCGTACAGGTGGAGAACCCCGTGTGCGACGAGCAGGATTCCGTCTTCAAGCGGACGGACAAATCCGCCGAGGCGGCGAGCTTCCGCAAATACGCGCAGAGCGCGGCCGACGCGCTCGCGGTCCTGAACCGCGCGGCCCCGCAGAAGAAGGGGCTGCTCTCCTCGCTCGAGGGGCGAAGGCGCCTGAGCGTCGAGGAATTCGACAGTCTCGTCCTCAAGCGGGACGAGCTGCTCACCAACTGCCGCGCCATTTTGAATCTTGACCGCGAGCGCATCGAGAACGAGGCCGCCGCGCCCAAGATCACGACGCAGATCATCACCCTCGAGCCCTGGCTCGGGTACGACCTGCCGCTCAACTGCAAGGGCACGCGGACGACCGCCGTTCTGGCGGGCACGCTGCCGAACGAGTGGACGCTCGAGACCGTGCTGGAGAAGCTCGGCGAGCTTGCGCCCGAGGCGCAGGACGTGCACGTCGAGATCATCAGCGCGAGCTCCATGCAGACCTGCCTGTTCGCGGTCTGCGCGCGCAGGGACGCCGAGAGCGCGGCCGACGCGCTGCGNAAGATGGGCTTTATCAAGGCGCCCGAGACCGACGTCAACCCCGCCGAGGAGACGAAGCGGCTGCGCGAAAGTCTGGACAAGCTCAAGGCCCGGAACGACGCGCTGGGCGACAAGATCCGCGGCTTCGCGGACCGGCGCGGCGAGATCGAGTTCCTGGTCGACTACTTCACCATGCGCGCGGAAAAGTACGAGGTGCTGGGCACCCTGCCGCAGTCGCAGCGCACGTTCCTGCTCCACGGCTACGTCCCCGCCGAGCGCGCGGACGACCTGCGCGAGCTTCTGGAGGCACGCTTCGACATCAGCGTCGAGCTCACGGACACCGACCCCGGCGAAGACGTGCCGGTGCTGCTGCGCAACAACCCGGTCGCAAGACCCGTCGAGGGCGTCGTGGAGAGCTACTCCATGCCGGCGCCCGGCGAGATCGACCCGTCGAGCCTCGTGGCGCTGTTCTACTACGTGCTCTTCGGCATCATGCTCTCCGACGCGGCCTACGGTCTCATCATGACGATCGTGTGCGGCCTGCTCGTGAGAAAGTACAAGAATATGGAGCCCGGTACCAGGGGCTTGCTGGAGCTGTTCTTCTACTGCGGCATCTCCACGACCGTGTTCGGCCTGCTGTTCGGCTCCTTCTTCGGCGACTCCGTCAACATCATCGCCACCACGTTCTTTAACCGCCCCGACATCGCGCAGCCCGCTCTCTGGATGGCTCCTCTGAACGAGCCGATGAAGATGCTGACCTTCTGCTTCGCCATCGGCATCGTGCACCTGTTCGTGGGCCTCGGCGCCAAGTTCTACATGCTCTGGCGCGATCACAAGTACCTTGACGCCATCTACGACGTGGTGTTCTGGTATATGCTCGTCGGCGGCTGCATCGTGCTGCTGCTGACCGTCCCGATGTTCACCAGCATGCTCACCATCAAAAACACGCTTCCGGCTCCGGTCGGAAAGGTCGCCGGGATCGTGGCGGCGGCCGGCGCGGTGGGCATCATCCTCACGGGCGGCCGTGATTCCCGCAACTGGTTCAAGCGCATCCTCAAGGGCCTCTACGCGGTCTACGGCATCAGCGGATACCTGAGCGACATCCTGTCCTACTCCCGTCTGCTGGCCCTGGGCCTCGCCACCGGCGTCATCGCCACCGTCTTCAACAAGATGGGCAGCATGATCGGCGGCAACTTCTTCGGCGCGGTCGTGTTCCTCGTCGTGTTCCTCATCGGACACGCGCTCAACATGGCCATCAACATCCTGGGCTCCTACGTGCACACCAACCGTCTCACGTTCGTGGAGTTCTTCGGCAAGTTCTACAGCGGCGGCGGTCGGAAGTTCCAGCCCTTCGCCGTTCATACGAAGTACTACAAAATCAAGGAGGAAATGAAATCATGAATCTGGGCATTGTATTCGCACTCGCGGGAGCGACCCTCTCCGCACTCACCTCTGGCATCGGCAGCGCGCGCGGCGTCGGTATCGCCGGTCAGGCTGCCGCCGGCGTCTGCACGGACGATCCGGAAAAGTTCAGCAAGGTTCTGATTCTCCAGCTGCTCCCCGGCACCCAGGGCATTTACGGCCTGCTCATCGGCTTTATCACCATGACCCAGATCGGCGTCATGGGCGGCAGCAGCGACATGAGCCTCATTAAGGGTCTGCTGTATCTCGCGGCCTGCCTGCCGGTTATCTTTGTCGAGCCCCTGTCCGCCATTCAGCAGGCGAAGGCCTCCATCGCGTCCATCAGCCTCGTTGCAAAGCGCCCCGACCAGTTCGGCAAGGCCATGATCTTCCCGGCCATGGTCGAAACCTACGCCATCCTGGCCCTGCTCGTGTCCATCCTTGCCGTCTTCGGCGTTTCCGCGCTGTCCATCTGATCCCGGCGTGACGAAATCGCCGCGCAGCGGCGCGGAAAAAGGAAAAGCGAGGTACCATAAATGACAGGTTTGGAGAAAATTCTTGCGGACATCCGCGCCGAGTCCGACGCCGCCGTCGCCGAGATCAACGCGAAGGCCGACAGCCAGATCGCGGCCATCCTGAAAAAGGCCGACGACGAGGCGGAGGCCGCCTGCGCCGTCATACGCGAGCAGAGCGAGCGTCAGGTGAAGGAGACGGCCGAACGCGCCGAATCCGCCGCCGAGCTCGAGCGCCGGAAAAAGCTGCTCGAGGCCAGGCAGACGCTCATCGCCGACGTGATCGGCGAGGCGCTGGAGAAGGCCCGCGCGCTGCCCGATAAACAGTATTTCGACACCGTTCTCACCATGGCCGCCGCGGCCGCGCATCCGCGCGCGGGCGAGCTGTGCATGAACGAACACGATCTCGGCCGCCTGCCGGCCGACTTCCAGACGCGGCTCTCCGCCGCGCTCCGCGCCCCCGCGAGCCTGACCGTGTCTCAGAAGCCCGCGAAGATCCGCAGCGGCTTCGTGCTCACCTACGAGGGCATCGAGGAAAACTGCTCGTTCGAGGCGGTCTTCGCCGCGCGGCACGAGCAGCTGCAGGACCAGGCGCGTGCGATCCTATTCTAAAAGACAGGAGGGAAGGCTATGGCCGAAGAGGCTTATATCTATGCGGTAGCGCGAATTCGCTCCCAGGAGCAGCGGCTGCTGAACGGCCCCTTTATGGAGCAGCTTCTCGCCGCGCCGGATGAGGCCGGCTGCCTGCGCCTGCTCGCCGAGCGGGGCTGGGAATCCCCCGACGGGACGACCGAGGCCATGCTCGAGGCCGAGAGTCAGAAGACCTGGCAGCTGATGAGCGAGCTCGTGAAGGACCCTTCGGTCTTCGACGTCTTCCGCTACGCGGCCGATTATCACAATCTCAAGGCCGCCGTCAAGCAGCTCGGCCGGGAGGACAAGCTCCCGGGCGTGTTCCGCACGGACGGCACCGTTCCGCCGGAGACGATCGCGCAGGCGGTCGGGGAGATGGATTACTCCATCCTGCCCGAGCGGATGCGCGAGTCCGCCAGGCTGGCGGCCGACACCTTTTTGCAGACGCATGACGGCCAGCTGACCGACTGCATCGTCGACAAGGCTGCGCTGGAGGCCATCCGCGCGGCGGGCGAGGCGACGCACGAGGAGCTTCTGGAGCTCTACGCCGAGCTCACCGTCGTGACCGCCGACATCAAGACCGCCGTGCGCGCCCAGCGCACCGGCAAGGACCGGAATTTCCTGCTGCGCTCGCTCGCAGCCTGCAGAACGCTCGACATCGCGCTTCTGGCCGACGCCGCGCAGGAGGGGTTCGACGCCGTCTGCGCGTATCTGGACAAGACCGAGTACGCCGACGCGGTGCCGGAGCTCAAGAAGTCCCCGGCTGCCTTCGAGCGCTGGTGCGACAACGTCATGATGCGCGCGATCCGTCCGCAGATCCACAATCCGTTCGGGCTGGGCCCGCTCGCGGCGTTCATCCTGGCGCGCGAAAACGAGATCAGGACCGTCCGCATGATCCTGGCCGGAAAGCGGAACAAGCTCTCGGCGGACTCGATCCGGGAAAGGGTGCGGGAAACGTATGTATAAAATCGCGGTCCTGGGCGACTGGGACAGTATTTACGGCTTCGGTGCCCTCGGGCTCGAGACCTTCCGCGTGGAGGGCAACGATCCGGACGAGGCGCGCAAACTCCTCAGGCAACTTTCGGAACAGGATTACGCGGTCGTCTACATCACAGAGGCGCTCGCCGCGGCGATCCCCGAAGAAATCGAGGTTTACAGGACCCGCCTGAAGCCGGCGGTCATCCTGATCCCGGGCATCTCCGGCAACACGGGCGAGGGGCTGGCAGCAGTCCGCCACTCGGTGGAGCAGGCGGTCGGCTCGGATATCCTGTTCGGAAACTGAGTACAGGCAAGACCTGTACGTCGGAATATAAGCGAAAGTGAGGATTCCTGTACGTGAGCAGAGGAACGATCAAAAAAGTCGCCGGCCCGCTGGTCATCGCAGAGGGCATGCGCGATGCAAATATGTCGGACGTGGTCCGCGTCAGCGACCGAAAGCTGATCGGCGAGATCATCGAAATCCACGGCGACGAGGCATCCATTCAGGTATATGAGGAGACGTCCGGTCTGGCCCCCGGGGCCCCCGTCGTCTCCACGGGCGCGCCCATGAGCGTCGAGCTCGGGCCGGGCCTGATCGGCAGCATCTACGACGGCATCCAGAGACCGCTGGACGAGATCATGCGCATTACGGGCAAGAACCTCCTGCAAAGAGGCGTCGAGGCCCCGGCGCTGAAGCGGGACAAGCTCTGGAAGTTCGAGGCCGACCGCAAGAAGGGCGAGCACGTGATCGGCGGCGACATCCTCGGCCACGTGCAGGAGACCCATATCGTCACCCAGCGGATCATGGTTCCCCCGAACGTCTCCGGCACCATCCGCGAGATCGGCTCGAAGGACTGCCATGTGACGGACGTCGTGGCGATTCTCGACACGGACGACGGCAGGGAGTACAAGGTGACGCTCATGCAGAGCTGGCCTGTCCGCCGCGGCCGTCCGTACCGCGAGAAGCTCTCGCCGAAGACCCCGCTCATCACGGGCCAGCGCGTCATCGACACGCTCTTCCCGATCGCCAAGGGCGGCGTCGCGGCCGTTCCGGGCCCGTTCGGCTCCGGCAAGACGGTCGTGCAGCACCAGCTCGCCAAGTGGGCCGAGGCCGACATCGTCGTCTACATCGGCTGCGGCGAGCGCGGCAACGAAATGACCGACGTTCTCAACGAGTTCCCCGAGCTGAAGGACCCGAAAACCGGGTACTCCCTCATGGAGCGCACCGTTCTGATCGCCAATACCTCCGATATGCCGGTCGCCGCCCGTGAGGCGAGCATCTACACCGGCATCACCATCGCCGAATACTTCCGCGACATGGGCTACTCCGTCGCGCTGATGGCCGACTCCACCTCCCGCTGGGCCGAGGCCCTGCGCGAGATGTCCGGCCGTCTCGAGGAGATGCCCGGCGAGGAAGGCTACCCCGCCTATCTGGCCTCGCGCCTGGCGCAGTTCTACGAGCGCGCGGGCTGCGTCACGACCATCGGCTCCGACAACCGCCAGGGCGCCCTGTCCGTCATCGGCGCCGTGTCGCCTCCGGGCGGCGATATCTCCGAGCCGGTCTCCCAGGGCACGCTCCGCATCGTGAAGGTGTTCTGGAGCCTCGACGCCCAGCTGGCCTACAAGCGCCATTTCCCGGCCATCAACTGGCTGACGAGCTACTCGCTGTATCTCGATTCGCTCGGCAAGTGGTTCGACGAGAAGACGAACGGCGAGTGGATGAAGCTGCGCGCGCGCATCATGCGCCTGCTGCACGAGGAATCCGAGCTCAACGAAATGGTGCAGCTCGTCGGCATGGACGCCCTGTCCTCGCCGGACCGCCTCAAAATGGAGGAGGCGCGCTCCATCCGTGAGGACTACCTCAACCAGAACGCGTTCCTCGACTCCGATACCTACACCTCGCTGCACAAGCAGCTTCTCATGATGAAGCTGATCCTGGCCTACTACGACGAGGCCGGCAAGGCGCTCGAAAAGGGCGCTTCCATCGAAAAACTCGTCGCGCTGCCGGTGCGCGAGCCGATCGGCCGCTTCAAGTACACCCCGGAGCAGGAGCTCGAGGGCGCCTACCAGAAGATTCTTGCCGATCTCGCAACCCAGACCGCCGAGGCGGTCACGGCTGCGGAATCCGTGTAAGGGGGACAGCCATTATGCCAAAGGAATACAGAACCATACAGGAAGTAGCGGGCCCTCTGATGCTGGTGCGCGGCGTGGAGAACGTCGCCTACGACGAACTGGGCGAGATCGAGCTCGCCAGCGGCGAAAAGCGCCGCTGCAAGGTGCTGGAGATCGACGGCGGCGACGCGCTCGTGCAGCTGTTTGAAAACTCTGCCGGCATCAACCTTGAAAGCAGCAAGGTCCGTTTTCTCGGCCGCAGCATGGAGCTCGGCGTTTCGCAGGATATGCTCTCCCGCGTATTCGACGGCCTGGGCCGCCCGATCGACGGCGGTCCCGAGATCCTGCCCGACGAGCGCCGCGACATCAACGGCCTGCCCATGAACCCGGCGGCCAGAAGCTACCCGGAGGAATTTATCCAGACGGGCGTCTCGGCCATCGACGGCCTCAACACCCTGGTCCGCGGCCAGAAGCTGCCGATCTTCTCGGCGGCCGGCCTGCCCCATGCCCAGCTCGCAGCATGGAGCTCGGCGTTTCGCAGGATATGCTCTCCCGCGTATTCGACGGCCTGGGCCGTCCGATCGACGGCGGCCCCGAGATCCTGCCCGACGAGCGCCGCGACATCAACGGCCTGCCCATGAACCCGGCGGCCAGAAGCTACCCGGAGGAGTTCATCCAGACGGGCGTCTCGGCCATCGACGGCCTTAACACCCTGGTCCGCGGCCAGAAGCTGCCGATCTTCTCGGCGGCCGGCCTGCCCCATGCCCAGCTCGCCGCGCAGATTGCGCGCCAGGCCAAGGTCATCGGCACGCAGGAGCCCTTCGCGGTCGTGTTCGCGGCCATGGGCATCACCTTTGAGGAAGCCGACTTCTTCATCCAGAGCTTCAAGGAGACCGGCGCCATCGACCGCACCGTCCTCTTCATCAACCTCGCTAACGACCCCGCGGTCGAGCGCATCGCCACCCCGCGCATGGCCCTGACCGCCGCCGAGTATCTGGCGTTCGAGAAGGACATGCACGTGCTGGTCATCCTGACCGACATCACGAACTACGCCGACGCGCTGCGCGAAATCTCCGCAGCGCGCAAGGAAGTCCCCGGCCGCCGCGGCTACCCCGGCTACATGTACACCGACCTCGCGTCGATTTACGAGCGCGCCGGCCGCCAGCGCGGCAAAAAGGGCTCCATCACCATGATCCCCATCCTGACCATGCCCGAGGACGACAAGACCCACCCGATCCCCGACCTCACGGGCTACATCACCGAGGGCCAGATCATCCTGAGCCGAGACCTGTACCGCAAGGGCGTGGANCCCCCCATCGACGTGCTGCCGTCCCTGTCCCGACTCAAGGACAAGGGCATCGGCAAGGGCAAGACCCGCGAGGATCACGCCAACACGATGAACCAGCTCTTCGCCGCGTATGCGCGCGGCAAGGACGCCAAGGAGCTCATGGTCATCCTGGGCGAGGCGGCCCTGACCGACATTGACAAGCTGTACGCCAAATTTGCCGACGAGTTCGAGCGGCTCTACGTCTCGCAGGGCTACCGCACGAACCGCAGCATCGACGAGACGCTCGATCTCGGCTGGCAGCTGCTGCGCATCCTTCCGAGAACGGAACTCAAACGGATCAAGGACGAATATCTCGACAAGTATTACGAGAAGAAGTAAGGTAGAGTTATGGCGGGAACAACAGTCAATCCAACCAGAATGGAGCTGACGCGCCTCAAGAACAAGCTCGTGATGGCGCGGCGCGGCCACAAGCTCCTCAAGGACAAGCGCGACGAACTCATGCGCCAGTTCCTGATTCTCGTCCGCGAGAACAAGGCGCTGCGCGAGAAGGTCGAGTCCGGCATCGAGGAGGCGAACCGCAGCTTTGCGCTCGCCCGCTCGGCCATGTCCGACGAAGCGGTGCGCGTGGCGTTCCTGGCCCCCAAGCAGGGCGTGAGTCTGGAGCTCTCGACCAGAAACGTCATGAGCGTCGACGTGCCCGTCTACAAGACGACGACCCGCACGGCCGACCCCAACGATATCTATTCCTACGGCTTCGCGTTCACGTCCTCCGACCTCGACGGCGCGGTTAAGGAGCTCTCGGCCCTGCTGCCGGATATGCTCCGGCTGGCCGAGAGCGAGAAGTCCTGCCAGCTGATGGCGGCCGAGATCGAAAAGACCCGCCGCCGCGTCAACGCGCTCGAGCACGTGCTGATTCCCGAGATGGAGACCAGCATTAAGTTCATCACGATGAAGCTCGACGAGAACGAGCGCGCGTCGCAGACGAGGCTCATGAAGGTCAAGGACATGATGCTCGAAGAGGCGCACCACTACAAGGAAAAACAAAGCATGCCGTCCTGAAAAAAACTGCGTCGGTTCCGAATTCGGAACCGACGCAGTTTTTATTTCTTTATCAGCCCTGCACCGTCCAGCTCGTGCCGTCGTAGCTCAGCGCGGCGTCGAACTTCTGGGTGAAGGTGGTCTGGTTCTCCTCCGTCTGCGGCTGGTCGCCGCTGCCGTCGGTCTGGGTGCCGTCGGCGTTGTCCGCCGTGCCGGTACCGTCCGCGTCGGGCTGCGTGCCGTCCGCGGTGCCGTCCTGCGAGGCGCCGGTGTCGGTGTCGCTTCCGGTGTCGGTGCCGTCGGCCGGCTCGGCCGGGGCCGCCGGATCGGCCGGAAGCGTGATGCCCGCGGGCAGCGTGTAGTCGTAGGAGCCGTTCAGGCGGATCTCCACGCCGGTCTGCGTCACGTCCACGCTGTAGACGTCGTGGATCGTGATGTTGGAGATGGCCAGCGCGGCGCTCATGAGGTGCGTCTCGGCGAGCACGCGCTCGAGATCGGCGGAGAGCGAGGTGGGGGGATCGGCTGCGTCGGGGCCGAGACTCGTCAGATAGTCGGAGATGGCCAGCGCGACCTTGTCGCTGCTCTCGTCGCTCAGATTGAGGATGGGATAGATGGAGTCGTAGTCGTACTGCACCGTGTAGTCGTAGGGCTTGAAGATGTCGTAGCCCTCGAGGCTGCAGGTCAGCTTGGTGCCGACCGGCACGGAGTCGATCACGTAGGCGCTCTTGCCCGTGATGGAGCAGTAGGGATCGCCCGCCCAGGCCACGTCCATGTTGACGTCGTAGTCGTTGTAGATCTGCACCTTGCCGACCGCGAAGCGGATCTCGAAGTAGCTGTCGGAGGCGCTGACGCTGCTCGTCATCTTCTCGCCCGCGTCGGTGGTGCACTCGGCCGTGAGCACGGTCTCGGGGTGCAGGGGCGCGAGCTGCAGCGTCATGTTGGAGCCGATCGTCCCGTAGGCGGTCTGCCCGACATTCAGGGTCACGTCCAGATCGGAGGTGTTCCAGATGTAGACGGAGGCGTATTCAAAATTGAGGGCCGTCTCGGTGCTTTCCATGAGGCTCACCTTGGAGGACGCCTGGAATTGCTCGCCGAACGAGGCGGTGTAGCTGGCGGTCACGTCGTACATGCCGGGCAGCAGCCCGGAGAGCTTGGCGCTCGAGCGCACCAGATTCGTGTAGTCGCTCGTGTAGGTCGTGCCGTCGAGCGCGGGCACGACGGCCTCCTGCGCGACGGAATCCGCAGTCTGCGCGCCGGCGGAGACGCTCGCCCCGGCGATGTTCGTGCGCACGGTCAGATCGACGCTGTCGATCATGACGGAGTAGCTCGTGTAGAGGAAACGATGCTCAGGGACCAGATGGAAGGGGGAGGGACCGTCCTCCGCGATCGAGGCCACGTCCCGCCGGAAGGCAGAGCTGGTGTTGTAGAGCAGGAACATCGGCTGCGCCGTCTCGGACGTGAAGGCGATGCTCTCGTCAGACGGGCGGGCGACCTTGCTCAAAAGCGCAAAATCTCCCTGCTCCATGGCCTGCTGCAGCTCGGCCGCGGTCTTGTCCCGGCTGTGCAGGGAGGACTGGACACTGCCGAACACAAACAGCGCCGCGGCGCCGAGCGCCACGACGACAACGGACACCCAAACCGCCTTGGGTACCTTTTTCAAAAAAGAGAGCGGATGGGAGCCGGTCTCGCCCTTTTTCTGGGGCGAAAAAATGACGACGTCGTCGTCCGCACTTTCCGCGGCGGAATCGGTCAGCTTCGCGCCGCACGCAGAACAGAACTGCGCGTTGTTTTTTTGCTCTTTGCCGCACTTCGGGCAAATCCTGGGCATGGTATACACTTCTTTCAAGGCACTTGCCGCGGCCCGCGGCAGTTCTCATTTTTTACAGATTCTATCGCAATCATGCTAAAGTATACGCGCTCGCGGGCAAACTGTCAATCCCTGAAAATAAAAGGAAAATCCGCTTTTTTCCGGTCGTCCCGAAGCCGCTCTTGGCCCTTGACGCATCTGGGAAAGAATGATAAAATAAAGCCGCTTTCATAGGCCGGTGTGGCGGAATTGGCAGACGCCCGGGACTTAAAATCCCGTGCTGGCAACAGCGTACGGGTTCGACCCCCGTCACCGGCACCACGTCGAAAGAACCCCTTACCGCTCCGTTTCCCGCTTTCGCGGTAAACTGCGCAGGACGGGGTTCTTTCTCCTTTTTCGGCCGCGACCCGCTGCGTTGGGCTCGCGGCCGAGGAGAAAACGGATTCGAATTTGGATTGCTCTGGTGCACCACGTCGAAAGGACCCCTTACCGCTCCGTTTC
>JGI20225J20221_1002606_pt1 | contig 18447 bp, 15 predicted proteins | sample BioMet4_FD_20221 | JGI IMG/M metagenome (IMG submission 20221) | reverse complement strand
CGGCTACATCGAATGCACGACCTCTTATTCGCATTTTGTGAAGACGACGAAGCAGGTTTTCTTCTCCCGGCTTGAGGCGGTCGACCCGAGCCAGATCCCTTTCGAAAAACGTTTCCTTTTCGCGCTTCATTTCATCCGAAGGTGGCCTGCCCATCTCCACATCAACCTCACCGCCGAGTATCAGCATCAAGGCCTCGGGACGAAGTTGATCGATGCCTTGATTGATCAGCTCAAGAAAGAGGGCTTCACCCGCCTAGCCATCTGCGGGGTCGAACGGGGCTCGGCGAACTATGGCTTCTACCGCCACTACGGCTTCAAGGAGATNTGGGTCTATTCGCCAAAGCTCGTCTCGCTCGGGATTCGCTTCAAAGGAGAAAAAAACATGAAGATCGAACACGTCTGCCTCAACGTCAAAGACATCGAAAAAGAAAAGGACTTCTACGTTCAGGTTTTCGGCTTCAAGGCCAATAAGAAGTACCATAACGACAAGACAGGGTGGGAGAATTATTTCCTCACCGCTCCCGAAGGGGGAGCCCGCCTGGAGCTCCTTTCTCATGCCGATATGCCCCTTCATAAGGCCGATCGCAACGCAACCTGCATCGTTCATCTTTCCATTTCCTTAGGCAGCGAAAAGGCCGTTGACACCGCCACGATGAAAGTCCGGTCGATGGGTCTTACGATTCTAGGAGAGCCAAGGGTCACCGGAGATGGCTATTACGAAAGTTCCTTCCTCGATCCTGAAGGAAACATGATCGAACTAACGAAATAAAGGTTGCGCTAACGAAAAAGCACCGCTTGAACGGTGCTTTTGATTTCGCTGGTCGGGATGGCGGGTTAGGGGGACGAACCCCGTAACCCTTTTCTTTATATTAGTAAGTAATATAAGACCCGCCTCTTTCGGAAATCACGGAAAGGCCCGAAACCACCGCCCACCCCTCCGCACCCCCCCAGAAAGAAAAGGGGAAGAAGAACTCCCCCCATCCTGTCGGCGAAGAAAAATTACACCTGAAGGGCCATTAGAATTCCTTCATGTCCTCCTCCGCCCGGTTGACGACGACGAAGCTCCCATCGTTGATGGCCTTCAGCCTCGAGAGGAGTTCCGACACAAGGAGAGAGCTTTCCTTTGATCGATGAGGCATAGCCTTTGTCGAAATAGAGAGGCTGCTCGTGGGAGTTTTCACTGAAGCAGCCGGAATAGAGGGACTCGATCTCCATCTCGAGCTTGGCAATCTCGGGGTCATGGTCGATCACCGAGACCCCCGTGGTGAGCCTAATCCCACCGAAGGGTCCTTTTTCGGCCCTATTCCCTTTGCTTGCGGGAAGGATATCCTTGAAGACCGGCCCGTCGAGGTATTCGAACTGAACATAGATGACCGTCTGATTTTGTTTATTTTTTCCACGATTATCGCTCCTCACATTACAACAGCACTCCAAAAATAGACCATATGGCTCAGTCGATGTTTAAGGTCTCAAACAGCCAATTGGAACTTCAAAAATACCATTGGGGTCTTTCGAAGCCAACGCCCCGCCGGTAATGAGAATGAGCGATGAAGGCAAGCGCATCGCAGGTTCGTTCTTCGGCTTTGTCTCATTGTAAATCTGAATATCTTTCTTGATTTTCAAAAGGTTTTCCTTGCCTTCCGAAATTCTGGCATCTCCGCCGAGTTTTATTTCAATGAGGACGTAACGGCCATCCCGAAGGGTGACCACGGCGTCGCACTCATCGCCATTCCGCCGGTGGTAATAAGCCATCGTTCCGTCGTCAACCTCCGAATAAACCCGGAGATCCCGCAAACACAAAGCCTCAAAAACATGGCCGAAATCAAAGGGGTCATCAAGCAGATCGGCAGGCGATACCCCCATCGCGTGAACGCCGATTGAAGGATCGCATAGAGACCGTTTTGGGGTCATGATGAGCTGGTCTTTTGAAGTGAAAATCGGAGTCCATGGCGCCACATCGTCAATGACAAACATCCGTTCGAAAGCGTGACGGTAGTTGTAGAAAGTGGCTTCCGAAATCTTTAATTCTTCTCCCCCGCGGACGTCTTTCAAAAGACGGCTCGATGTCGCCGTACTAGCAATATTCCGCCCATAGGAATAAAGAAAGCGTTTGGAAATAACAGGGTCACGGAAAAATTCTTCCGGGTCCTTGCCCTCTTCGCTGACGGTTTCGTCAGAATCATCATCGTTAATCAGCGAATCGACATAGTCTCTCGTCCGTTTGATGGCGTTCTCCCCGCCAATTGAAACGGCCTCAGGGAAACCGCCGCGAGAGACGAGGTAGGCATAATCGCGAATCGTCAAAGCGGATTCTTTGATTTTGAGATCAAAATTCTCATCAAACAAATCCAAGAGAGAGACCGATCCGTTGCTCTCACCCGATTCGAATAAACTCATCGGATGCATGAAAAGATCTTTTTTCCGTCCAGCACCCGTGTGATGAATTTTCGCTCTTTGTTTTTTAGTTAATTCCTTCGAGCCCGTAAAAAGAACCTGTTTGGGGTTCGGACCTTTCTCGTCAACCTCAGAGCGAGTCTCATCCCATAATTCCGGAAGATCTTGCCATTCGTCAAACAAAAGGGGCATCTTTTTGGAAAACATCAGTGAAGGATCACTCGAAAGATAAAGGGAAACCGCATCGCGGTCTTTTTTCTTATGAAGTTCATAGACCGTTTCCGCCAAGACCTTGCAAGACGTCGTTTTCCCACACCACTTTGGACCATGAACGACGATCCAAGGGGTATAAGAAAGGGCGTTCTTTAGTTCTTGGTCGATCAAACGAGGTTTATAGTCAAAATCCAATTTCATTTCCGTGTCCTCTAGGTTAATCATAGCCTTTGCGTTGCTGAAGTAAAGGGCATTTTAGAGGATTTTGAATATTTTTGTTAGAGGATTTTTAATATTTTAATTAGAGGATTTTTAATATTCTCGTTAGAGGATTTTTAAGGGTTCGGCTAAAAAAAGCTACCATCCACCCCTCCGCACCGCCCCCCAAAAACCGGGCCGCCTCCCAAAAGAAATTATCTTTCGACATGATATATCAGTATAGTGATATAGTATATTTAGGTTGAAAAATGAGAAACACACTTGAACGAATATTAAGCGAAAAAGGCCTGAGTCTTTATCGGCTCGGAAAACTCACCAGCATCCCCTATTCGAGCCTCCACGCTTTCAAAAGCTCCCAAGCAAAGCTTGCCGCTTGCTCAGCGACAACGCTTTTCACAATGGCCAAAGCTTTAGGCGTTCCCATGGAGCGTTTCTTCGAAGACGGGAAACTCCATCTTCCGAGGCGTTTTGCCCCTTGTTTTTGGGACATCGATATGACCCAGTTAACGAAGGAAAACACCGCTTTCGCCATCGCGCGGCTTTATGAACGGGGCGGAATCGATGGCCTCCGCTATGTTGAGGAGACTTTTACGGAAAAAGAAATCGTCGAAGCGGCTTTGACTCGCCGGGATTTTTCCCCGGTAACAGCGAATTTCCTCGCCCAGCGATATGGCCTTAAAAAAGAAAAAATGGCTTATTACCGCTACGGCGGAGGACATGATTGGAGGAAGACCCCATGATCCACTGGAAAACACTGGATTCAAAGCGAAAGATCGTTTTACAGAAACTCTGCGCTCAGCCTTTCATCAAGGATTTTTACTTGGCTGGCGGAACGGCTTTATCGCTGGAACTAGGACTTCGGAAATCCGATGATTTCGATTTTTTCACCCTTCGCCCCTTCTCGGAAGACCAACTTTATGCGAAACTCAGCGAACTCCTTGGGAAAAAGCCACAGGTGATTTCGCTCGGCGAGGGAACCTGCGATGTCGATGCCGACGGCATTCAGATCAGCTTTTTCCTTTACCCCCACCGCCTGTTGGCCCCCTTTATCCTCACGCCCGAACTTCCGGGGCTTCAGCTGGCTTCTTTGGAAGACATTGCCGCGATGAAGATGGCCGCCATCGGCTCCCGAAGTGTCAAAAAAGATTTTTATGACCTCTACCAAATCCTGAATTTAAAAAACTGGAAGGCCAAAGATCTGATCGCCTTGTTGGACAAAAAATATGGGAAAAAAGGATGGGGCGCTTCCTATTACGTGATGTCCTTAAGCTATTTTGAGCCGGCCGAGGCCGATCCGCTCCCCCAATGTTACGTCCCTTGCGACTGGGCTAAAATAAAGGCCTACTTCCTCGCTTTTCAAAAAGAAATGCTGAGCGCCCTTGAAAAAGATGTTTAAGGGCAACGAGACTATTTTTTTGCTTTGATTTTTTAACCAGGGCGGCGATTTCCCTCTCACGCGCCGCATGCGAAACCTCGGGAGCGCCAAAGCACCTGAATGTCTTTCTCGCTGAGGGACATCCCTTCGATCGCCATCGAGCCATTGACCTGGGCGATGGCCTCTTCCAGAGTTTCTTTCTTACCCATGCAACTATTTTACCGTGGGGTTAAGGGACCAAGGCATCATTTTGAAGTTGGATCCTTCCCACCATATTTTGAAACGCTTATTAGAGGATTTTGAACGTTTTCGTTAGAGGATTTTGAATTCATGGATCTGTAAGGGCCGACTAAAAAGCTACCATCCACCCCTACGCACCGCCCCCCAAATCACCCCCCAAAAATAGTTAACGGGAGAGTGTCTTGCGGTAAATGGCATCTTGTTGCCGGCTGGGAAGTCGATTGAGAAAAGCCGGCCCCTTTTCGATATTCGCCTTGTAGGCAAGTTTCGGCTTCTTTGCGACGAGGGCTTGATAAATGACCTTGGCCAACTCCTCGGCTGGACGGGCATTCTGAGTCCCTTTTTGCCGAAGTTTATCCATCTTTTGAAGCGTTTCTTTATAGTGAGTCGTCTCGGCGCAAATCTTGGCGAACATCTTGTCGGTGGAACCTTGCATGTTGGTTTTGAAGGCTCCCGGCCGGATTTTGATCACGGGAATGGCATAATCCAAATAAATAAATTCCCGCCGCAGGGCATCCGAATAAGCCTCGACCGCATGTTTGCTCATCGTGTAGAAGCCGTTGAAGGGCGAAGACTGAAACACCCCATATTCGCTCGAGATGTTAATGACTCTTCCCCTGCCTTTGTAATAAAGATCGAAAAAGGCTTTGTTGATTCGATACATCCCCACCAGATTAATTTCCAAGATTCTTTCGAGGGTGCTCGCAGGAATTTCAATTTCGGACCCCATGGCTAAAATTCCGGCGAAATTGACGATCGCAGCGATGGAGTCAGTAGTTTTCTTCACCATCTCCACGGCCGCAAGAACCGATTTGTCCTTAGAAACGTCGACCGTAACGGGTACGATCTTCGGATCGTTTATCGCCGATAAGGCGGCTTCGTTGTAATCCAAGGCAAAAACCGTATAGCCCTTGCTCACCAGATATTTGGAAGTGGCTAAACCTAGCCCTCCGGCCGCGCCAGTCACCACGACATATTTCGAATTATCTATATTTTCTCTTTTCTTTTTTTGTTTTCCTATTTCACGAAATCCGGATTGATCGTTACCTTGAAGGGCTTCTCAAGCTCTTCGAAATCTGCGTTGGTGATGGTTTGTTTCTTGCCGCCCATTGAGAGGACTTTGACGAGGATCTCCGCGGACTTCTCGACCGTATCCACGAGNATGGGCATAATCCAAAATAAATAAATTCCCGCCGCAGGCCGGGGGCACGCGATAAGCCTCGACCGCATGGTTCTCATCGTGTAGGAAAGCCCGTTGAAGGGCGAAGGACTGAAAACACCCCCATATTTTCGCTCGGAGATGTTAATGGACTCTTCCCCCTGCCTTTTGTAAAAAGATCGAAAAAGCTTTGTTGATTCGATACATCCCCACCCAGATTAATTTCCAAGGTTCTTTCGAGGGTGCTCGCAGCGAATTTCAATTTCGGAACCCATGGCTAAAATTCGCGAAATTGACGATCGCAGCGATGGAGTCAGTAGTTTCTTCACCATCTCCACGGCCGGCCAAGAACCGGATTCTGTCCTTAGAAAACGTCGACCGTAACGGGTACGATCTTCGGATCTGTTTTTTATCCGCCGATTAAGGCGGCTTCGTTGTAATCCAAGGCAAAAAAACCGTATAGCCCCCTTGCTCACCAGATATTGGGAAGCTGTGCTAAACCTAGCCCTCCGGGGCCGCGCCAGCACCAACGACATAATTTCGAATTATCTATATTTTTCTTTCTTTTCTTTTTGTTTTTCCTATTTCACGGAAATCCGGATTGATCGTTACCTTGAAGGGCTTCTCAAGCTCTTTCGAAATCTGCGTTTGGTGATGGTTTGTTTCTTGCCGCCCATCATGAGAGGACTGACGGAGGATCTCCGCGGGACTTCTCGGACCGTATCCCACGAGGCCCCAGGTCGGATCGAAGTCAGGGCCGGCGACGAAGACCGTGGATGGGCCCCAAATGCCACGTCGTATTTCTCATCAGGCTTCGAGGTCGCAACAGCGTTCTCCTCGCCGCCCGGCCACCATCCAAGGCACGAACGGCCCCACCCCGGCGGGGAAGACAAATCGGGGCACTCGGTCGCCATCTCCCAGGAGGATTGTGGGAGGGGAAGGTCTTGTGTCAAGCGGAAGAGACAAAGGTCAGGGCCGATCAGAATTGGGTCGCGTGGCAATGCGTAGGACGGGACGCGGTAGTGCCGTGGGTTCTCTCCTTCACCACCGCAAGATTCATCCAAATGCGAGGGCCAATTCCGAGGTCGGCGGCATCCCGCCCTTCATCCCCCAGGACGATCTTGATTGAATTCTCACCTTTCTCGTCGAGCCGGATAATCCCCATATTGTGCTTCGGGTCGCGGGACCATGTTCATCATGTTATTTTTATAGGGCCCCCCGGTTGCACTTTACCATGATAGTACTCGTTCCGCGAGGCGAGGGCACCTTCCGCCCCGATCGGCCGGCACTCCGCCCGAAAGGTTCGAAGTCCTCCTTTAAAGAAAAGAAGCGACCTCCTCTTCCTTCATTCGATAAGAGAGGTTGCCCCCGTTCCTTTCGTGCCAGCCCCGATGATAGCCATCGTCGCAGAGCCGGGCGAAGCGCTCGGCCAATTTGCTTTCCAATACCTTCATGTTCTATCTCCTTTTGCTCAAGACGTTCTTTTCATAGTCCTTCACTTCGATGTCGTAATCGTCATTCATCTCTTCTCGTCTCAGGTATTCCTCCCAGACTTCCTGATAGGGCAAAAACTTGGCCCGCTCTTGCAGATACTGGAGCTCGGTGAAGTCGCCTTCGTCCTGCAGCTTTTTCAGCCGCTCGTTCGGCAAGAGCAAAGCGTAGAGCAGGGCCTTCTCAACCGACCTCTCGCCGGTGNCCCAGGCCGAGATCCGGTTGATCGAGGCATCGAAGTAATCGAGGCCGATCAGCATTTTGTCGATGGCCCCGTTCCGGACGATTTCCTTGCAGATCTCNCTCATCTCGTCGTCGAAGANCACCACGTGGTCGCTGTCCCATCTCACCGGGCGCGAAAGGTGCAAAGCCACTTTGCCATAGAAGCATAAAAGCGAGGGGATCTTGTCCGCGATGCTCTCGGTCGGGTGGAAATGGCCCGAATCCAAAAGGCAGCAGATGCCTTTTTGGGCGGCGTAGTTCATATAGAACTCGCTCGACCCGACGGTGTAGCTCTCGAGGCCGATGCCGAAGACCTTGCTTTCGACGGCGGGGATGACCCATTTTTGATCATAATACTCCAGCATCTCGTCGAGCGATTTCTTCAAGCGGAGCCTCGGCCCCATCCGGTCGGCCGGGACGTCCTTGTAGCCGTCCGGGATCCAGATGTTCATGAGGGCGGGCTTCCCGAAAGCTTTGGCCAACTCGGCGGTGATTTCCAAGGAGCGTTTGCCGTGCTGAACCCAGAAGCGGCGGGTCGCCTCGTCGGGCGAGCTTAGGCTCAAACCATCTTTCATTTTCGGGTGGGCGAAGAAGGTNGGGTTGAAGTCGATGCCGTCGAGTTTCTCTTTCTTGGCGAAGTCGATCCACGGCTTAAAGTATTTGATCGTGTAGGCGTCGCGGTCGACCTTGCCCTTGTCNNCGCCNANGATGGCGTAGGAGGCATGGAGGTTCAGCCGTTTCTTGCCTGGCATGAGCGAGAGGGCCTCGTGGGTGTCGGCGAGGAGCTCGTCAAGCGTTCTCGCCCTTCCCGGGTAGTCGCCCGTTGTCTCGATGCCACCGCTAAGGGAACCCGCGCCGTCGAAGCCGATGACGTCGTCCCCCTGCCAGCAATGGACTGAAAGCGGGATTGAAGACAGGATCTCCAAAGCCTTCTCGGTGTCGACGCCGAACGCGGCGTACTTCTTTTTCGCTTCCTCGTACATGCTATTTATCCTCCGTGGCCATGATGGCCTTTTTCATTTCCGTCTCGTCTCTCAATTCATGGCAGTACAGACTCTGCAAAGCTACATTTCCTAAGGCTGTCGCCTCGCTCGAGCCCAAGACGATCTTCTTCCCGGCCTTCTCGGCGATCAGATCGTTGAGGAAGGTGGCCTTCCGCCCACCCCCGACGATCACGAGCTCTTCGCGGTCGACACCCGCGAGGGCCTTGATTTCCTTGAGTCCTTTGGCGATCTCGTGGGCCAAGGAGTTATAGAGGGCATAGGCGATCTCCCCGACCGATTCCGGGATGGGGAAGCCCTTCCGCCGGCACTCCGACTGGACGACGTGGCTGATGCTCTTCGGAAAGGCATAAGGACGACCCTCAATCGCGAGATGGTAGTCGGATCCTCGGCACCTCTCCGCCTCCAAAGCAATCTCCGCGAAACTCATTTCCGGATGTTCCCGTTGAAGACATTGGATCAGCCAAAGCCCCATGATGTTCTTGAGATAACGGATCTCGTGGAGGCCCCCTTCGTTTGTGAAGTTCTTTTTCATCCCCATGGGGGAAATAAGAGGTTTCTTAACCTCCGTCCCGAGCAAAGACCAGGTCCCGCTCGAGAGGAAGGTGCAGGGTTTCTCTGAGGGAAGGGCCGCCACCGCCGAGGCTGTGTCATGACTCGCTACCATCAGAATTTCGGAAGAGAAGCCCAGTTCTTCGGCGATACTTTCCTTGAAAGAGCCCAAGGGGAAAGGTGGATCCTTGGGCTCTTCAAGGAAAAGTCCATCGGGCAAGGAAAGCTTCTTGATGATCGTCTTACTCCAGCGTTTCGTCTCCGCGTCGAGGAGGCCGCTCGTGGAGGCATTGGTGTATTCATGGCACTTTCTCCCCGTAAGGAGAAAGGAGAGATACTCCGGAACCATCAGGAAATCCTTGGCCTTTTTTAACCGGCCCCGGAGCGAATCGTCATAAAGCTGATAGACGGTGTTGAAACCTTGGAACTGAATCCCCGTCAAGCGATACATCTCCTCAAAGCTCAGCGATTCATGGGCGATAGCGGACGCCGCGATCCCCCGCGGGTCCCGATAGGCAAAGAAAGGCTTGATCGGCTCGTCGTTCTCATCGAGGAGGACGTAATCGACTCCCCAGGTGTCGACGCCGATCGTCGATGGGTCTTTCTTAAGGCTGTGGCAAAGCTTGAAGCCCTTGATCATCTCCGAATAAAGGGCGTCGTAATCCCAAAGAGCCCCCTCTTTTTTTCGCCAAATCCCGTTGGGAAAACGATAGACCTCCTCCAAAACGAAATGCCCGTCTTCAAGATGGGAGAGGATGAGGCGCCCGGAAGAAGCGCCGATATCAATCGCCAAATGATAAGAAACCATGGCCCTATTCCTCAAAGTCGAAACTGCCGGAACCGAGATGGAACCGTCCACCTTTCGGAAGAAGGAGGTCCGCTTCGCAGTTGACTGGAATCTCAAAATGGAAGGACGTCTTGCCGTTCTCTTTCTTCCAATTCGATTTCACGAGTCCATAAAGGCTTTGATAACTCAGTTCCGCGTGAGTGAAATGCCCACCCGGAATCGGAGCGAGCGCAAACTGCCGATCCCCGGAGATGGAGATGCCCCCGAGCGTCGAGAAGACCCATTCGAGCACCGCGCCTTTCGAATAATGGTTGAGCGAAGCGACGCCATGCTGGGCTTCGGTGCCTTCCCAGCTTTCCCAAACGGTCGTCGCCCCCATCTTGCTCATGTAGAGCCAGCCTGGCATTTGCTCGTTTTCAAGGAGCCGATAAGCCGCCTCGACGTCATAGGAAGAAAGAACAGGCAAAATGAGCGGCGTCGAGAGGAATCCGGTTCCCAAACGCCAGGAATAATCGTCGAGGGCCCTCAGAAGGCGTTTCTCCGCAAAGGCTTTCTCTTCCTCATCGAGGAGGGAAAAAGCCAAAGGCCGAACCAAACAAGCCTGTCTTGAGGTGTCGAGCGAAAACTTTGGGGTTCTCACGAGTGCCTGATAGGCGATCTCCGCTCCTTCGCTGTAACGATGGTAAAGCGCCGTATCCTCTTTCTTTCCCAAGATGTTGGCGATTGTCTCCATCAAGCCCAAGACATAGGAAGTGTAGGCCGTCGAAACCTCGGGATGAGGAATCGACATCTCCTTGAACCAGTTCAAAGGATAGACATCAGCCGGCTCGGCCCATTCGCCAAAAGATTGGCCACAATTGACCAAATAACGGGCGGCTTTTCCATGCACTCCCGTCGGACGGGCGGTGAGATAGGGCTTGTGGCAGCGCTTCATCATGAAATGGGCGTATTTCGCCATGGCCGGATAGACTTTTTTCAAGAAAGAAACATCCCCATACATTTGATAAAGCCGATAAGGGATGATGACGCCGGCATCGGCCCAGCCGACCGAGCCGTCCATCGGGGCCATATACCAATCGCGGCCCCCTTTCGGGGCGATTTGGGGGAACTTGCCGTTTCGCGGTTGAAAATCAATCAGGTCTTGCTCGTATTTTTTCGCCAATGGCGCGTAGGAGAAAAGATAGCAGGCGGTCTTGCAGAAAATCTGGGCGTCGCCGCTCCAACCATGACGCTCTCGGGTGGGGCAATCGGTCGGGAGATCGGCCATATTGCCCTTGGCGGACCAGCGAACCGCGTCCACGAAACGATCAAGAAGCGGATTCGACGAGGAAAAAGAAAGGGTATCCTCAAGGTCCGTATAAAGGGCGATGGCGGTGAAATCCTTCGCCTCAAAAGGCAGCTCCGTTTCGACCTCGGCGTAGCGGAAGCCGGCGATCGCGAAGCGGGTCTTGTACGAATTGAGGCCCTTTTTGCAAAGATAATCGATTTCCTGCCGGCACGTCATCTTCTTGGGCGTCGTCTGGAAATTCGCCTGGGTGAACTCGCCTTCCTTGGTGAGCATCTCGCCCAGCTTGAGGACAATTCTTTCTCCGCCTTTTTGGGCGGCCAATTGAAAAGCGATGATGCCAGCGATATTCTGGGCAAAATCAAGAACCTTCGCTCCTTTAGGAGTGATAATGAGCTTGGGTTTGAAGCGCTCGTGGGCAGTGATCAAAGGATTATTTGAAGCGCTCGGGATAAGAGAACAATGGGCCAAATGAGCTTTCCCCGAATAGGAAGGCGAAAGCCGAGCGTCCACCACTTCGCCATCTTTGTTGTCGGCAAAGCGGATGTTCCCATCGTTGCTCCATGAAAACGAATCATCGGAGCCGATCGCTTCTCGGGTTCCATCCACTTCCTCGACTTCGAGTTGGAGGAGGAACTTGGTGATTTTTCCATAAGCGTTGCGGAGGCTCCAGGCCCCCACGCTCCCGCGATACCATCCATCGGCAAGCTCGGCCTCAAGGACGTTATCCCCTTCTTTGAGAAGCGAGGTGACGTCATAGGTTTGATACTGAATCCGCTTGCGATAGTCCGTGATGCCGGGCGTTAAGTAAGCGGAGCCCGCTTTCACGCCATTAATTTTGATCTCATAAAGTCCGCAGGCCGTCGCGTAAAGACGGGCTTTCGTCGCTTTTTTGAGGGTGACGATTTTCCGAAAGCAATCCACCGGGTAGCGCTTCTTCTTAGCCACGCGATAATCCCCGCGGATCCATTTCGCCTGCCAATCCTTCTTTTCAAGAAGTCCCATCTCGAAGAAAGCAGGCTCGGAGGGTTCTCCTTCTTGGCCGTTTTCATCAAAGGGAACGACACTCCACTCAACCCGATCCCGGCTCTTCAAGGCCCAAGGGAAGGGAATGTGGCTCATGGCGCTGGAAAGAATCTTTCTGCTATCAAGCACCGTCTGGCCATTCAGCTTCCCCACGATTCGATAAGCGGTTTGCTTCTTGCCGCCTTCAAGGGTCCACGAAAGCTCAGGATGAATATCGTCGACGCCGAGCGGATTCTCCAAATAATCTAGGCGAAGATGAACTGCTTTCATAGCACCCTCCTACTTCGTTTCTTCTTTTTGAAGGCGAAGAGCCATTGCCGCTCTTTGTTTTGCCCCATAAGCGGATTCCTCCGCCCACGCCTTCTCGTCTTTCTCTTTCTTGAGAGCCTGTTTGGCCAAATAGGCTTGGCGCTTCGTCTCATCCATGGCGGCGAGTTTTGCCTCGTGTTTGGCTTCTTTCTTCGCTAAGGATGCTTTCTCCTTTTCTTCTGCGGCGAGCCGTTTCTTCTCGGCTTTCTCTTTCTTGGCGGAGACGCTCGCAAGATGCTTGGTCAGCTCGGTTTGATAATCCAAGCCTTTCTTGGCGCACTTCCGCTTAAGCGAATCCTCGAAGGCTTCTTCGTTTTCTTTCTCGTAAAGGAGAGTGTCCGCGGCGGCTTTCTCTTCGGGGGCAACCCAAACCTGACCCGCTTTTTCGGTCGCCTCTTTCTGAAGGGCCCGGATCTCGTCTTGCTTCCGCTTGATGGTCTTCTCGACCGGGATNAAGGCGAGCAAAAGCGCGCAGAGCAATCCGGTGATGGTCTCAAGGCCAAGGAAATAGAAGATGAAAGCGTTATTAACCGAGGAATTCTGAACGAAAATGTAAGTCAGACTCCCGTCGGAATTCGTGATGGTTTTTTGAATCGCGTTCACAATGCCGTCAGTCGAGGAAGACGGATTGACATAGCCCGTCTTGTTGAGGGTGAGATTGAAGACGCCGGTCGTGATGCCCACCGCCGCGGTCGTGATGACGCTGAAGATGCTCATCGCGCAGCCATCGACCCGGAAGCCATTCTTCCATTCTTCGTGATCGAGAACATCAGCCAATAGGGCCATAAAGATATAGGCACAGGGCAAACCGCCGAAGTTCTTGATGAACTGCCCAGCCAAAACCACATAGAGATTCGTCGGGGCGAGCCAGCAGAGGCCACTGCCGAGGGCATAGAGCAAGAAGCCATAGAGCGTGACGTTCCGCTTCCCCATCTTCTTGGCGAGAGGCCAAACGAGGAAGATGCCGATGCCCATCGGCAAACCGCCAATCACCGAGATCAGCATCTGGGTGGTGCCATCGGAGTAGGTTCCTAAAACGTAGTTGCAATAATAAACAAGGGCGATATTCTTGAGGCCGCTCGCGGCATTGTAGACCAGGAAGTAAATCAGCATCAAAACCATTTGCCTGTCGCTAAAAACCGCTTTGAGTTGAAGACGGAACGGGATCTTCTTTTCCGGAACGACGCTTTGGTAGCTCTCTTCGGAAATCCGTTCTTTAGTGAAATAGTATTCGATGAGAGTCAAAGGGAGGGCGAGGATCGAAATGACCGCCATGACCAGAATCCACTGGCTCTTATCGACCCCGATCGCGGGCATGACCACCATCGGGAAAAGGAGGGCGACAAGGATNCCGCTGACCATGATCGTCGAAATTTGAGTGAAGACACTGAGCTGACCCCGCTGCAAAGTGTTGCGTGTCGAAAGCGGAACCATCAAATTGTGGGACATGTTGTAGATCGTGTAGGCGAAGGAATAGAAAAGGTTATACGAGAGAATGATCCAGATGACTTGGCCGACTTCGCTCATGGAGGGCATCCAGAAAAGAAGGACGCCAAACAGAGCGATAAGCGGGGCGGAGATCAAGATCCAGGGCCGGGCTTTGCCTTGTTTGCTATGGGTCCGATCGATGATGTAGCCCATCACGACGTTCGTGATGGCATCAATGATTTTGCTGACAAGCGGAAAGAGGAAAAGAAACAAACCACCCCAAACGTTGGAAAGCCCCAGAACATCGGTGTAATAGATGTTGAGATAAGTGGCGAGGACGGCATTAAGGAGCAAGGCTCCGCAAGGGCCAAGCAAATAGCCCAGCCATTTTTCAGCCCCTGTCACGTTCGCCGAATGAATTTGGGAATCAAAAACCCGAGCGTGAAACCATTTTCTCTTTTCTTTTGCTTTTTCCATAATTAGCGTCCTTTCCCGCCGTCCTCCGGGAACGGCAAATTTATCTCTTTTTTGAGAAACCAATGGAGGCCTTTGAAGAAACGGCCAGCCCCGAAATAAGCCATTCCCAAGGCGACGTTATGCTGAAGGGCGCCACCGCTCGATTCATAGAGCGAACGAGCGCAGTTGTTGAGCAAAATATTTTTGACGAAACAGGCATCTTTGAGCAGAGCGGTTTTCCTTTCTCCATCGCTCATTTTCAGGGCTTTTTTCCGCTCTTTTCCCGGCACGCTCAGAATCGCTTTTTTGATGATCGTCCCGAGGAAACCGTGGTAATCGGCAAAACGGGTCTCAAGGGAACAACCCGATTCTTTGAAAGCCGCGGGGAAAGGCTCGGCATAGAGGGAAAGGAATTCGCTCTCCTCATAATGGGCGAAATCCTTAGCGAGATAAGAAGGCGCCAAAAGAGGAAACGAAGCCTTCTCCCCTTTGAGCGTGATTGCACCTTCTAGACGGATATCCGTCGAAGAGGAACCAACATAAATCTCGTAAGCCCCGTCTTCGAGAATGAAACGCTTCTCGGAGGTCTCAAAATAGCGAAGGGACGAAAGCGGAACGACGATAACGAGCCGGGTGGCCTCCCCTGCCCTCAATTCCGTTTTGCGAAATCCCCTAAGTTCATAAAGGGGGCGATAAGTGGCGGAATCCTTTTTGCCGATATAGAGCTGACTGATCTCTTTGCCCGAGCGGGTCCCACTATTTTTGAGCGCGAAGGAAACGCTCAGAACGTCTCCATTAACGGAGGTCTCGAGATCGGAATAAACGAAAGAGGTGTAGGAAAGGCCGTGCCCAAAGGGAAAGCGCACGAATTCCGGATGGGAAAGGTAATAACGATAGCCAACGAAGATCCCTTCACGGTAATATTCTTCCCGCCCCCGAGAAAAGCTCTCTTCGAAAGGAACCGAAGAATAGGAAATAGGCCAACTTTCAGCCAACTTCCCCGAAGGATTTTCAAGACCATAGAGCAACCGGTAGCAAGCTTCCCCGCCCATCTCGCCAGGCAAATACATCGCCAAGAAAGCTTCTATCTCCTTCGCGAAAGGGATTTCGACGGCCGATCCGCCGAAATAAACCACCACAATCTTCTTCCCCAAGCCCGCAAGAGCCTTCACCAGAGCCAACTGGTTTTTAGGAAGGGATAGGCTGTCCCGGTCTTTTCCTTCCATTTCGGTAAAGTCATCGAGGCCCAAGAAAAGAACCAAGGTCTCATACGATTGGGCTTTGTGCAGCGCTTCTTCAAGAAGGAATCCGTCGTGTTCGGAATCATAAAGGCCGAATCCTTCAACATAATCAAATGAGGCGGAATGTTCATGAAAAGCGATTTCCGGACTCTTCAAAATCGCGGGGCAAAGGAATGACGATCCCGCACCCTGATAGCGCATCGTTTTGAAAAAAGGGCCGATGATCAGGACTTTCTCATCGTTTTTGAGAGGGAGGATACCCTCCTCATTTTTCAAAAGGACCGCGCTTTCGATCGCGATTCTTAAAGCGTCTTGCGCGTGTTTCTCCAACTCCAAAGGTGAATCAAAGGATAGCCCTTTGAACCGTTCGCCAAGAGCAAGAACATGACTGACCGCAGTATCAAGAGGCGCAGAGAAAGAAGGGTTCTTCGCCAATTCTTCCATCAGTTCATTCCGGTTGGCTTTGACTTCTCCAGGCATATCGAGATCGACTCCGGCCTCAATGCCTTTCACCCGAGAGTGCGTTCCNCCCCAGTCGGTCATCACCAAGCCATCAAAGCCCCACTCTTTACGTAAAATGCCCTGCAAAAGGGCCTTGTTTTCGGAAAGATAAACGCCGTTGACCGCATTATAAGAGGCCATGACGCAGGCGGGTTTTCCTTCCTTCACGGCAATTTCGAAATTCCGGAGATACAGTTCGTGAAGCGCCCGCGGATCGATGATGCTATCGGACATATTTCGGAAATTCTCTTCGTTATTCGCCAGGTAATGTTTAAGACACGCGCCAACGCCCTTCCCCTGCACGCCCTTGATCCAACTGGCGGCCATCTCCCCGCTCAAGAGGGGATCTTCAGAGAAATATTCAAAATTCCGCCCGCAAAGCGGGTTCCTCTTCAAACAAGCGCCCGGACCCAAAATGACGTCAACGCCATAGTGGAGACATTCCTCGGCAACCCCTTTTCCTTCAAGCGAGGCCAAATCTTTGTCCCAAGAAGAGGCGAGGGCGGCGGCGGTCGGATAAGCCGTCGAAGGCTCGGCATCCTTTACTCCGGTGTTCTGCCCCGACTTGCTTGATTTGGCCTTGCGGAGCCCATGCGGGCCATCGGTCATAAAAATAGAGGCAATCCCTTTTTCTACAATCGCGTGAGTTTGATAAGTATGCCAGCCTTCAACGAGAGCGGTCTTCTCGAGCGCACTGAGCTTTGTTTCTTCCACGCTTTCCACTTTAAGGAGATGTAAGCGCTTATTCTTGCATCTTTATCTTGTTTTTTACATAATTGTTCCTAGTTATGGTCATTGACCCTTCCTATGTCGCTAACAACGTCGCCAATCTCAACGGGATCCCCGTCCGGGTTTATGAACGGAGCCGCCAAACGGCCTTTTATAGCCCAATATCTTTACAAGCTGACCCTTTTCTCCCTTACGAGGACGTTCTCAAAACCTCGAAAAACCACATCTCTTTTTTCGTCACGCCCCAGTTCTTTTACTATGGAATCGTCCGTCACGGAGCCCAGGCAATCGTCATCGGCCCTTCATCACAATTGGCGCTTGGGAAGCAAGAACGGCTCAAAGAAGCGTTTCTGGTCGGGTTGAGGGGTGAGAAAGCCGAAGCCTTCGCCACCGCCCTCACCTACATCGTCGCGATGCCGCTCGAATCGTTCGCCGAGATGCTTTGCATGGCCAATTACGTCTGGAATGAAGAAAAACTCTCCTCTAAAGACGTCCTGATCCAAGAAAACGAACAAAAAGGATTTCAGGAGGTGCTCGAGAAAGAACGCCTCAAGGAAAACCTTGCCGAAACCCACGCCCCGAATGAGCCAGGCATTCACAACACCTACGACCTTGAAGAGAAAATCGAACGTTACATCAGCGAGGGCGACTGGCCCTCTTTGGAATCGCTGTTTGCCCACGCCCTTCCCGCCCGAGCTGGACGGCTCTCGGAAGAGCAACTCCGCCAGGGGAAAAACATCTTTGTCGTGGCAACGACGATTTCATCCCGTGCCGCGGTCAAGGGAGGAATGGGGGTTGAGGAAGCAATGCGGCTCTCCGACGCCTACATCCAACGCTGCGAGCTCCTTTCTTCGGCCGAGGAAATCAGCAATCTCCAATACCACATGGTTCGAAACTACGCCGAGAAAGTACACGAAATCAAAGGCGGCTCGGAATATTCCAAACTGGTCGCCAACGTCAAAAACTTCGTGAGATCCCACCTTTCTAAGCCGATTCGGATCGAAGAAATCGCCCAAGAGGTCTGCTATTCAAGAAGCCACCTGGAAGAACGCTTCAAAAACGAAACGGGAATGACGCTTTCGGCTTGGGTTCAAAAAGAAAAGATCGAAGAGGCAAAGCGTCTTCTTTCTTACACCAATGAAAGCATTGCTTCCCTTTCTGATTATCTCGGCTTTTCCTCGCAATCTCATTTTCAAAACGTTTTTAAGAAAAGCGTCGGAATGACCCCGCGGGAATTTCGAAACAAGATTGGAAATTCATAGAAGACCAAACTCCGCTTTGTGCCAAGAGCATTCAAGGTTTTCCTAAAATTTTGTTTTGAAGAAGGCGAACCAAAAACCCAAAAACGTAATCCCAACGTTTTATCCGGTCTCTTTGCGAAGCCAGAGTTCATAGCAAAAAGGGCTTATGTTTTTTGGATTGAACAAGAAGCTAAAAATTAATTGTAAATCTTTCCGTTAGAAAAAGTCCCTTGCGTCTCGGCCCTTTTCAGGGACAAAAATACCCTGTTTTTTGAAAATTTGGGGATGTAGGAAAATTGATCGTTTTTCCAAAACCAAGGGATTTTCACTCGAGAACAAAGTTGGCTTTACATTGTTTTATTCCATACGATACTATGGGAATATCAATTTTGATTTTCTTGTTTTCCATCCTACAATAGGCCTAACCTTCGAATTGATACGCTTTGGCATCGTCATCGGAGGGAAGCGATGACAATTAGGTCTCTCCGCCGCCGCTTATGGCCTGGCATATAAGGGGAACCGACAAACTATAGACGGTCCAGAACCGCAGGGTACGATTATCCTTTGCTTTTACGCTT
>JGI20225J20221_1000812_pt2 | contig 18451 bp, 16 predicted proteins | sample BioMet4_FD_20221 | JGI IMG/M metagenome (IMG submission 20221) | reverse complement strand
GGCCATCGAAGGCGTGTTGACCGCCCTGGCTGTGGGCTTTTTGGCCAAGGTGCGACCGGAAATGCTGCAATTGCGCTTGGCGGACTGACCGCCGGGGAGGAGCTATGGCTTGGCGAGAGTTCGGGATGGCTGTCGTGGCGGCGCTTGTGGTCGTGGCCGGGGTATCGGTCCGGCCGGCTGACGCCCACCGGGTCAACGTGTTCGCCTATGTCGAGGGTGACACGGTCCATGTGGAATGCAGCTACAGCAAATCCGACCGGGTGCGCTTCGGCGAGGTCGAAGTGAGCGATTCGGCCACGGGCAAGGTCTATCTGACGGGCAAGACCGACGAGAAGGGCAATTTTGCCTTCCCGGTTCCGGCCGAGGCCCGGGCAGCCAAGGCGGATCTGCGCCTCCGGCTGCGGGCCGGCGAGGGCCATCAAAACGATTGGACGGTCGCGGCCGACGAATACCTGTCCGCCGCGCCGACCGCTTCGGCCGCGCCCTCTGCTGCGGCGCCGCAATCGGGAAAAAGCGCTCCGGCGGCTCCGGCCGTGGCGGTGCCCGCACAGACCGCGCCGGCCGTTGCCACCACGGCGGCTCCGGCACTGCCGCCGGTTGACATGGCCGCCTTGCAAGCGACCGTCCAGGCCGCCGTGGAAGCGGGGGTGGAAAAAAAGATCGCGCCGCTGCGCAAGATCCTGCTCGATGAAAAGGAAAAAGGGCCGGGGCTGACCGAAATTTTCGGCGGCATCGGCTACCTGCTCGGCATTGCCGGCTTGCTGGCCTATGCGCGCTCGCGCGGCGGGCGGTCCGGTTCGTGATCGACGAACCTCTCGCCCGAGGCACCACCTGGGTGCACGCCCTGGATGCGCGGGCCAAGCTGGCCGCGTGTCTGGCCTTGTCCGTGGTCGCGGCCGTGGCGCAGCGGCCCGAGGCGCCGTGGGTCGTCTTGGCCGTGGGCCTGGTGCTGACCGCGAGTTCCCGGCCGCCGTTGCGGCTTTTTTTCGCACGGCTGGCCGGGGTCAACGTCTTTGTGTGTTTTTTGTGGCTGGTCTTGCCTGTGACCGCCCCGGGAGACCCTTGGCGATCGGTGTGGGGCCTGGTCATCACGCATCAGGGCGTGGAATTGGCCGGGCTCATTACGCTCAAAACCAACGCGATCTTTCTATGCGTCCTGTCCCTGGTGGCCACGACTCCGGCGCCGGCCCTGGCCCAGGCCATGGCCGCCTTGCGCGTCCCGGACAAATTTGCCTTCCTGTTTCTTTTCGCCTACCGCTACCTCCACGTGATCGCCGAGGAGTATGGCCGGATGGCCACGGCCGCCAAGCTGCGCGGCTTTGTGCCGGCCACCAACTGGCATACCTACCGGTCCAAGGCCGCCATGGTGGCCATGGTCCTGGTCAAAAGTTTCGACCGTTCCCAGCGGGTCTACCAGGCCATGGTCCTGCGCGGGTTTACCGGCACCTTCCCGTCCCTGGACGGGCTATCGGCCGGGCGCCGGGATGCGGCTTTCGGGATTGGTGTGGCCTTGGCCCTGGGCCTGGCTTTGGGGCTGGAACTGTGGTGGAGGGGACATGGCGTCTGAAGCCTTGCTGGAACTGTCCGGTATTTCCTTTGTCTATCCGGGTGCGGCCAGGCCGGTGCTGGACAGGTTGGACTTCGACCTGCGCGCAGGCGAGCGCATCGGGCTTTACGGCCCCAACGGTTCGGGCAAAACGACCATGCTTCATGTGCTGATGGGCTTGTTGCGTCCGACCGCCGGCGAAGTGCGGTTCCGGGGCCGGGTGGTGCGCACGGAAAAGGAGTTCCGGGCCGTGCGCCAGGGTGTGGGGCTGCTGCTCCAAAATGCCGACGATCAGATCATCTACCCCACGGTGCTCGATGACGTGGCCTTTGGCCCGCTCAACCGGGGGCTTTCCCGGGCCGCTGCCCGGCAGGCCGCCGAAGCCGCCCTGAACCTGCTCGGCTTGGACGGATTCGGGGACCGGTTGGCGCATAAGCTCTCGGGCGGGGAAAAAAAGCTCGTGTCCCTGGCCGGGGTGCTGGCCATGGAACCCGAGGCGCTGCTCCTCGACGAGCCCACCAATGGCCTCGATCCCGAGACCCGGGACCGTATCGTGGGCATTCTCGGCCGGCTCGGCAAACCCTATGTCGTCATCTCCCACGACTGGGATTTCCTGGCCCGGGTGGCTCAGCGTTTTTGCACCATCGAACACGGCCGGCTCAATCGGGATGCCCGGTTCGTGCTCCACGAGCACGTGCACGGCCATCCCCTGGGCAATCTCGACCATCGTCACGAGGTTGAGGACCACTGCGGCCCCCAGGCCTGACGTCGGAAGGCGCGGCACGACGAAAGGCCGCGCCGCCCCATGGCGCTTGAAGCGTTCCGTCTTTTCAAACACAGGGAGTCGACGAGTCGGCCGGCGTGAGGCCGGTCCGGTCAGCGGCTTGCGGGCTCGTCCTTAATCCAGGCCGAGCTGGGCGAGCAGGTCGTCCACGTCGCCTTGCTTGACCTTGGTCTGGGGGCCCTTGAGGGCCGAGACCTTCTCCTTGGCCTCGGCTTCGAGCTCGGCGATGGCCCGATCCGGGGCTTCGGCCCGGGCTTTGAGCTGGATACCGGTGGAGAGGTAGAGGTCGAAGACGATGGCTTCGACCTTTTTGATGGCTTCGATGATACGCTTGATGCGCTGGCCGGTCAGGTCCTGGAAGCTCAAGGTGGTCATGATGCGCATGAGGTCCGCGCCCAGGTCGCCGTTGACCTGGCGGAGCCGATCCACAGNATCGGCCTGGCCGTTTGCTGCGAGCCCGGCGAGCAGGGTCTCGGACTCGGCCTGCAAATCCATGTGCTTTTCCACGATGTCCATGATCTCGGTGGTGGCCGTCTCGGTGGTCTGGAGGATCTTGTCGAGCTGTTGGGCGGCTTCCTGGAAGAGCTGGTCGGCTTGGTCTTTTTCGCTTGCCGCGTGGGCCCCGTTGTCGATTTTGGCGGCGGCGTTGATTTCCTTGTAGATGTCCTGAAGCCCCTGGCGCATTTCCTCGTTGAGGCGCTTGTAGAATTCGCTTTCGAGCAGCGCTCGGGACAGGCTTTTGGTCACTTCCTGTTCGATGGTGCGACTGATGCTGTCCCGCACCTCGGGCATCACCTCGGTCATGATTTTGGCGAGCAGGCGTTCGATCAATTCTTCGTCTCTGACCATGGTGGAGCCCTCAATCCCATTTTTTGACGCGCAGTTCGTCCCGTTGGCTCTGGAAGACGAACTGTACGATGGTTTCCAGATCGCGCTCGCGGATACGGGTGAAATCCAGCGCGTACACCGGTTGGTCGTCCTGGCTGTCCTGGCGGAGGATGCGGCCGATGGCGCTGGCCAGGCGCAGGGGAAAGCGCGACAGGACAATGACCGTTTCCACCGGCTGGCCCAGGGGCAGCTCGTCGGGGCAGACAAAGCGCACACCGGCGCCGCTGATCTCGATGATGTCCATGGCCACGGGGAAATCAGCCTCGATCTGGTCACGGCTTTGCATGGACAACAGCATGTCGAGCTTGGAATTGATGGTGCAAAGCAGGGAGTAGAGCGCCTCGCTCATGCCGGCATCCCGGACTTCGCCAGGCAGATTCCGGTCCCCATGGGCGGATGTTCGCGGAACAGCGCCAGTTCCTCGGGATCGGACAGCAGGCGCAAATGGCCGTGCAGCCGGGTGGGAATGCGCAGGTAGGTGCGTTTTTCTTCCACAAACGCTCCCGTCTTACATGGCGCCGTTTTCGATCAGGATCTCCATGGCCCGGACCGGACAGACCTTGGTGCACATGCCGCAGGCCGAGCACTCTTCGGCTTCGAAGCGCACGAGCTGGGTCGCGGGATCGATGTGCAACGCCCGGGTGGGGCACAGGGCCGTGCACACGCCGCAGTGGATACAGGCGGTCTCGTCCCGGGAGATGCGCTGGGCCGCCGGCACCACGCCCACCCCATGGTCCTTGAGGTAGGCCAGGCCCCGGTCCAGGGCCTCCTGGCCGCCGCTGATCTCCATGGTCATCTGGCCTTCGTGGCGCGGAGTGATCTGCGCCTTGAGGATGCTGAAGCGCAACTGATAGTTCAGGGCCAGATCGCACACGAGCGGCTTGCCCGAGGCCTCGGGGGGAAAGGTCAGGTAGATGACCTTTTTTTGAATCTTTTCCGGTTGTGTTTCCATCGAAAACCAGACTCCTTGTCTGCCGGCCCTATTTGGGCATCATGCTCTTGGCCCGGGCGGCGAAAGCGGAAGTCGGATATTTGTCGATGACTTCCTTAAACGACAGCTTGGCCGCCCCGGTGTTGCCGAGTTTCAGGAAAGCCGCACCGCGCTTGAACAGCGCATCGGGATGCTTGGGGCTTTTGGGATATTTCTCGATGATCTCCTGATAGGACAGGGCGGCATTGGCGAAATCGCCCAGCTGGAAATAGCATTCGCCGGTCCAGAACAGGGCGTTCGGCATAAGCGCGCTTTTCTTGAAATTGCGGGTGAATTCCTGAAAGATTCCCAGTGCCTGCTGGTATTGGCGGGCGTTGAAACTCGCGAGCCCCTTGGCGTAGAGGGCATCGGCGGTGCTCTGCGTTTCGGCGCCCTGGGCCGCCGCGCCAGCCGCGGCACCTGCGGCCGCAACGGCCGGTGCCGGAGCCTGGTAGGCCGGTTGGGCCGGGTAACCCTGCTGCGCCGGATAGGCCGGTTGTTGCTGCTGATAGGCCGGCTGCTGGTAGGCCGGTTGCTGATACCCCGCCTGGGCACCCGAGGCATCCTCGTCGGCCCCGGCGGCCGCGCCATACCCCGGCTGCTGGGGCTGCTGGTAGCCGGGTTGCGGCTGGGCGGCCGGATAGCCGGGCTGTTGGGGCTGTTGGGCGGCGCCGGCCTGGGCCCCGGCATTGTCACCGAGATCGATGCTCAGCTGGGAGGCCATGCGGTGCACCTGGCCGTCCAGCCGGGTCACCTTGTTGGACAGTTCGGGATCGTTTTTGTTCTGCTGGACCTGCTGGCTCAGATCCTCGACCTTGGCGTTGAGCCGGCGCAATTCGCCCTTGGTGTTTTCCAGCTCGGCCCACATGTCGGCCTGGGTGTTGAGGGGAGCGGGGGCGTCGCTGCGCGGGGACGGACCACAGGCCCCGAGCAGGACCACCGACAGGCTGGCAGCCGCCAGGGGGCGGACGATTTTGCTCCTTTTCATGACAGCTTGTGACCTCGCTTGCGGCCCCAGATCAGATAGATGATCCCTCCCAGCAAAGGCACGAAAATAGCCAGAAGGAACCAGAACATCCGTTCGAGGGGGGTTGGAAACTCACGATGAAAACTGTGCCATATCGCGAAGAAATTGGGAAGAATGGGCAAAGCCAGCAGGCCAAGAAAAAGGGCCAGTTGGCCGGGCGTCATGGGTGGCAGATCGGGCAGCAACGGCATGGATGATCCTCGTGGCAAAGTGGAAAAACGCTCCCGGAAGGCAGACTCTTCGGGGTGATGTCCTGGCATCGGCTACGTACTTGGACTGGCAAAGTCAAGGTTGTCGAACATGCCGGCCGGCCAGGGCAGATCGCGTCCGGGTCATGGTTTCCGGTCGGAGGGGCGACGCATGCGGTAAAAAGCCACGAGCAAGGCCATGGACCCGAGAAAATGGCGATGTCCGCGACATTGAACGCCGGCCAATGGTAGCTCCTCCAGTAGAAATCCAGGAAATCCACGACCTCGCCGGTCCTGATGCGGTCGACCAGGTTGCCGAGGGCCCCGCCGAGGATGAGCCCCAGGCCGGAAATGAGCAGCTTGTCCCCGGGCCGGGCCAGTCGCAGCAGGTGGTTGATGATCAGCACGGCCAGGGCCGTGGCGGCGAAAAAGAAATAGGTCTGCCACCGGATGTCCGACCGGTTGAGGAACCCGAAGGCCGCGCCACGGTTGAGCACGTGNACGATNTTGAAAAAGTCCGGAATCACCGCATGGGTGCTGTAAAGCACCAGGCTTTTCTGTATCCACANNTTGGTGGCCTGATCGAGCAGGACCACGGCCACGGCGATGCCGCCGGCCAGTTTCTGGCTTGGTCGCATAACGATTAATCGGCCTCCTGCTCCATGACCGCGGCGCAACGCGGGCACAGNTCCGGGTAGTGGGACGAGGCACCCAGGTCCTCGCTGTACAGCCAGCACCGGGCGCACTTGCCGCCGGCGGCCCGGGACACGCCGATGGACGCNCCTTCCAGGGCCTCGCAGGGCGTGGCCTCGGCCGGGGCTTTGTCAGCCGGCGCCAGGTCGATCTGGGACACGATGCACACCTCGCGCAGATCCATGCCCAAGGCTTCCACGTCCGCGCGCAAGGCATCGGGCAGGTAGAGCACCACGGCCGTTTCCAGGGAATGCCCCACCTCGCCGGCCTTGCGCCGGGGNTCGATGGCCCGGGTCACTTCCCCGCGNAGGGTGCTGACCAGCTCGAAGCGCTGCCGGGTGGTNTCGTCGAGCTTCCAGGCGTCGGTCGTCAAGGGCTCCAGGGAAAAGACCGAAATGCCCGTGCCGCGCTGGTTCACCGCCGTGTGGCGGAAGACCTCCTCGGCGGTAAAGGACAGGATGGGGGCCATGTCGCGCATGAGCACAAGCAGGATGCGCCACAAGGCCGNNTGGGCCGAACGCCGTTCCAGGCTGTNCNTGGCCGANACNTACANCCGGTCCTTCAGGATATCGAGATAAAANGCCGACAGATCGGTGACGCACAGGTTGTGCAGGGCGTGGAAGACCTTGTGGAACTCGTAGGCGGTGTAGGCCTCGGCCATGCGGTCGTGTTCCCGGGCGGCCGTGTCCAGGGCGTAGCGGTCGAGGGGTAGCATGGCCTCCGGCGCCACGTCGTGCACTGCCGGGTCGAAGTCGGACAGGTTGCCGAGGATGAACCGGCAGGTGTTGCGGATGCGGCGGTAGGCCTCGACCAGTCGGGACAGGATCTCCTCGGACAGGCGGATGTCGTCGCGGTAGTCCACGGCCGCGGTCCACAGGCGCAGGATCTCGGCCCCGTGCTTGTCGATGATCTCCTGGGGCTCCATGCCGTTGCCGAGGGACTTGGACATCTTGCGGCCTTCGCCGTCCACCACGTAGCCGTGGGTGAGGACCTGGCGGTAGGGGGGCACGCCGCGCGTGCCGAGGGCGGCCAAAAGCGAGCTGTGGAACCAGCCCCGGTGCTGGTCCGAACCTTCCAGGTACATGTCGGCCGGGAAGGCCAGTTCCGGGCGCTGCTCCAGCACGGCCGCGAAACTCGTGCCGGAATCGAACCAGACATCGAGGATGTCGGTTTCCTTGCGCCAGTGGGTGCCGCCGCAGGTGGGGCAGGTCAGGCCGGCCGGCACGATGTCGGCCAGCTCGGCCTCGAACCACCAGTCGCAGCCGCGTTCGTGGTCGGCGAATTTGGAGGCCACCGAGCGCATCCAGTCGGCGTCGTTATAGGCCGTGTCGCAGGACTCGCAAATAAGGGCCAGGATGGGCACGCCCCAGGTGCGCTGGCGCGAGATGCACCAGTCGGGCCGAAACGCGATCATATTGTGGATGCGTTCCTCGCCCCAGGCCGGAATCCATTCCACATCCTTTTTGATGGCATGCAAGGCCTTGTCGCGCAGCCCGTTGGCATCCATGGAAATGAACCACTGGGTGGTGGCCCGGAAGATGACCGGCTCCTTGCAGCGCCAGCAGTGGGGATAGGAGTGGCGGATCTTGCGCTCGGCGAGCAGGTGGCCGACTTCCTTGAGCTTTTCGATGACCTTGGGATTGGCTTCCCACACGGTCAGGCCGGCGAAATACGGCACCACGTCGAGGAAGCGGCCGGCGTCGTCCAGGGGCGAGAGAATCTCCAGGTTGTTGCGCAGTCCGGTCTCGTAGTCCTCGCGGCCGTGGCCGGGNACAGGTTGTGCAGGGCGTGGAAGACCTTGTGGAACTCGTAGGCGGTGTAGGCCTCGGCCATGCGGTCGTGTTCCCGGGCGGCCGTGTCCAGGGCGTAACGGTCAAGGGGTAGCATGGCCTCCGGCGCCACGTCGTGCACTGCCGGGTCGAAGTCGGACAGGTTGCCGAGGATGAACCGGCAGGTGTTGCGGATGCGGCGGTAGGCCTCGACCAGCCGGGACAGGATCTCCTCGGACAGGCGGATGTCGTCGCGGTAGTCCACGGCCGCGGTCCACAGGCGCAGGATCTCGGCCCCGTGCTTGTCGATGATCTCCTGGGGCTCCATGCCGTTGCCGAGGGACTTGGACATCTTGCGGCCTTCGCCGTCCACCACGTAGCCGTGGGTGAGGACCTGGCGGTAGGGGGGCACGCCGCGCGTGCCGAGGGCGGCCAAAAGCGAGCTGTGGAACCAGCCCCGGTGCTGGTCCGAGCCTTCCAGGTACATGTCGGCCGGGAAGGCCAGTTCCGGGCGCTGCTCCAGCACGGCCGCGAAGCTCGTGCCGGAATCGAACCAGACATCGAGGATGTCGGTTTCCTTGCGCCAGTGGGTGCCGCCGCAGGTGGGGCAAGTCAGGCCGGCCGGCACGATGTCGGCCAGCTCGGCCTCGAACCACCAGTCGCAGCCGCGTTCGTGGTCGGCGAATTTGGAGGCCACCGAGCGCATCCAGTCGGCGTCGTTGTAGGCCGTGTCGCAGGACTCGCAAATAAGGGCCAGGATGGGCACGCCCCAGGTGCGCTGGCGCGAGATGCACCAGTCGGGCCGAAACGCGATCATATTGTGGATGCGTTCCTCGCCCCAGGCCGGAATCCATTCCACATCCTTTTTGATGGCATGCAAGGCCTTGTCGCGCAGCCCGTTGGCATCCATGGAAATGAACCACTGGGTGGTGGCCCGGAAGATGACCGGCTCCTTGCAGCGCCAGCAGTGGGGATAGGAGTGGCGGATCTTGCGCTCGGCGAGCAGGTGGCCGACTTCCTTGAGCTTTTCGATGACCTTGGGATTGGCTTCCCACACGGTCAGGCCGGCGAAATACGGCACCACGTCGAGGAAGCGGCCGGCGTCGTCCAGGGGCGAGAGAATCTCCAGGTTGTTGCGCAGTCCGGTCTCGTAGTCCTCGCGGCCGTGGCCGGGCGCGGTGTGGACCAGGCCGGTGCCGGCGTCCAGGGTCACGTAATCGGCCGTGACGATGGGGGAATTGCGGTCGTAGAAGGGATGGCGGGCGACCAGGCCGGCCAGGGCCGCGCCCTTGACCTCGGCCAGGATGGTGGTCTCGGTCCAGCCGAAGAGCTCCCGCACCGAGTCGAGAAGTTCCCGGGCCAGGATGTACTGGCCGTCACCGGCGGCCACCAGGGCGTAGTCGAACTCGGGATGGGCGGCCACGGCCATGTTGTCGGGCAACGTCCAGGGCGTGGTGGTCCAGATCACGGCGTAGGTGCGCGCCGGATCGGCCAGGGGAAAGACGTCCTTGACCTTGGGGTCGGGCAGGGGAAAGCGCACGAACACCGAGGGCGAGGTCTCGTCGGCGTATTCCACCTCGGCCTCGGCCAGGGCGGTCTGGCAGGACAGGCACCAGTGGATGGGCTTTTTGCCCCGGTAGACCGAACCCTTTTCCACGAAGTCGCACAGGGCCAGGGCGGTGGCAGCCTCATAGGCCGGGCGCATGGTCAGGTAGGGGTCGTCCCAGTCCCCGAGCACGCCCAGGCGCTTGAATTCCTTGCGCTGGATATCCACGAACTTGGTGGCGTAGTCCCGGCACAGTCGGCGTACGGTCACGGCGGGCAGATTGGTCTTGCCCTTGGCCTTGAGCTCCTGGGACACCTTGTGTTCGATGGGCAGCCCATGACAGTCCCAGCCCGGCACGTAGGGCGCCTGGTACCCGGCCATGTGGCGGGACTTGACGATGATATCCTTTAAGATCTTGTTGAGGGCATGGCCCATGTGCAGGTGGCCGTTGGCATAGGGCGGGCCGTCGTGGAGCACGTAGCGGGGCGAGCCGTCACGGCTGTCGAGCATGGCCTGATAGATAGCGTTTTCGGCCCAGAACTTCAGGGTTTCCGGTTCCTTTTCCCTGAGGTTGGCCTTCATGGGAAAGGAGGTCTGGGGAAGCTTCAAAGTTTTTTTATAGTCACTGCTCATGGGGATAATCCTTGGGCTTGTCCGGCCGTCCGCGCGACGTCGGAGAAACCGCCTGTTTGAAACAGGGCCGGCAGGAAGTCAAGAATGGTCACTGGCCGGGAGGTCGGCGCAGGCCTGGGCGGCGGGGGAGACTTTGATTTCGGTCAGGAATTTCCGCTGCTGTCGGCCGAGGTGGCGCAGCAGCCACAGGCCGCGTTCGTACAGGCCGGTGATGCGCATCAACTGCCAGTGCTCGGTTGGGGGCAGGGCCGTGGTTTCGCTGACATAGCGCGCGCCCGCAGTCGCTCCATGACCGGCCCCTTGTCGGAGACGAGGCGCGACAACAACTCCCACTCGTCTTCCGTGGCACAGGCGAAGACATCCCTGGATTGGAGCAGAATCGTCTCCAGGGCCTCCAGAAAGGCTTGGCGCAATCGGCGCATGGCCTCGGTCTGGCAGGGCGCACCCAACTCACTTACCAAATCGTGCAGGGTGTCGTTGAGAGAGCGCAACAAGGACTGCATGCTTTGGAGCAGGGCCAGGGTGTTGGCGTTTGGTGCGGCCTGGTTCTCCATCACCATGTCGAGCAGGCAGCCGTCGATTTCGGTCAGCAGGTCGCTGGCCGAGGTGTGCAGGTCGCGGACAAAGGGCACGGCCTCCTTTTCCAGGGCCTGGCGCGCCGCGGCCGTGTAGGCGGGCAGATGCCCGACCAGCCGGATCTGCTCCTTGTCGATAAGCTCCAAAGCGGTTTCCGGCGAGACGCCGGTGAGCCCCTTGGCGTAGGCCAGGGCTTGCAGGCTGTCCGGGGCGTCGGGACACAGGCGCTCGAGCAGCCGGCCAAAGGGCGTGGTCAGGCACAGCAGCACCACGCTCGTGACAACATCAAAGGCAATGTTGATGGCCGTGAGCTGGGTCGGCAAGTCCGGAAAGAGTCCGGCCGTCGGTTCCAGGAGAAGGGGCACATGGGCATAGTGCTCCAGAAGCACGGGCGGTAAAAACAGGAGCAGTCCCACCGGATTGAACAGCACTTGCCCCATGACCAGGCGCTTGCGTGCTCCGGAGAGCTGGATGGCGTAAAAGCGGCTCAGGCAGCTTGAGCCAAACAGGCTACCGAAAATGGTGAGCAAGGCGTCGTCGCCGTCCATGATACCCGAGGCAGCCAGGGTGATGGCCAGGATCGACACGCCGGCCGAACTCTGGAGCAGGAGGCAGGCCACGGCCCCGATCAGGAAATACACCGGGAGCGGCAGACCCTGACTGATCAGAAACTGGCGGAACCAGTCGGCTTCGGCCAGGGGAGCCACGCCGACCCGTACGATGCCGAGACCGAAAAGGAGCAGGCCCACCCCGAAGAGAATGCCGGCCACGTGGACATACTTGGCGGGTTTTCCAAAGGAGATGATCAGGCCTGAGAGTCCGAGCAGAAACAGGACGGCGATGCGGATGTCNACCACCGCCAGAATNACCAGAAAAGCCACGCCGGCGTTGGCGCCGAGCATGACGGGCAGGGCCCGCTCCACCGTGGTGGNNCCGGCNCCGATGAGGCTGGCCAGCAGCAGGGAAACGGCCGACGTGGACTGGAAGACGAGTCCCGAGGCGACGCCGAGNCCGGCTCCGCCGAGCCGGCCCCGGGTCCATTTGAGAAACAGGTCGCGGAAGCGGCGACCGGCGATTTTTTTAACCCCGCTCCCGGTGAGCGTCAGCCCCATGAAAAAAAGACCCATGCCACCGAGAAAACTCGCAATGACGCTTACCATGAACGGGTCTCCCAGACGGGCAACAGGGGTGATGCTCCGAGTGCGGAGCCCCTATTGAGCTGTCTAGGGGTTCCCGAAGAGGGCGTCAAGGCATCGGTCATGCATACCCCTTGCCCAACGGGGCGCAATGGCTTATTCCTTCCCGGTTCCAGTCAAGTTCACGCCACCCTTTAAAACACCCAGACGCACGCCATGCCCAAACGGACGGACATCCAGAAGATCATGATCATCGGCTCGGGGCCCATTGTCATCGGACAGGCCTGCGAGTTCGATTACTCCGGTTCCCAGGCGGCCAAGGCCCTCAAAGAAGAGGGCTACGAGGTCGTCCTTGTCAATTCCAACCCGGCCACCATCATGACCGATCCCGGTCTGGCCGACCGCACCTATATCGAACCCATCGAGCCGGATACCGTGGCTCGTATTTTGGCCCGGGAAAAGCCCGACGCGCTGCTTCCCACCCTGGGCGGCCAGACCGGTCTCAACACGGCCGTGGCCCTGGCCGAATCCGGCATCCTGGCCGAACTCGGCGTGGAGCTCATCGGCGCCTCGCTGCCCGTGATCAAAAAAGCCGAATCCCGGGAACTGTTCCGCCAGGCCATGGAGAACATCGGGCTCAAGATCCCGAAAAGCGGCATCTGCCACACCATGGACGACGTGCGGGCCTGGGGCCGCAAGATCAATTTCCCCATCATCGTGCGCCCGGCCTACACCCTGGGCGGCACCGGCGGCGGTGTGGCCTACAACATGGAAGATCTGGAAAAGATCGCCGCCGTGGGTCTCGCTGCCAGCATGAAAAGCGAAATCATGCTGGAGCAGTCGGTGCTCGGTTGGAAGGAATTCGAACTCGAGGTCATGCGGGACAAGGCCGACAACTGCGTGATCATCTGCTCGATCGAAAACATCGACCCCATGGGCGTCCATACCGGCGATTCGGCCACGGTCGCCCCGATCCAGACCCTGACCGACGCCGAGTATCAAAAGATGCGCGACGCGGCCATCGCCATCATGCGCGAGATAGGGGTGGAGACCGGCGGGTCCAATGTCCAGTTCGCGGTCAACCCGGCCGACGGCGACATGGTGATCATCGAGATGAACCCGCGCGTGTCGCGGTCCTCGGCCCTGGCCAGTAAGGCCACGGGCTTCCCCATCGCGAAAATCGCGGCCAAGCTGGCGGTGGGCTATACCCTCGACGAGATCCCCAACGACATCACCCGCGAGACCATGGCCTCCTTCGAGCCCACCATCGACTACTGCGTGGTGAAAATCCCGCGCTTTACCTTCGAGAAGTTCCCGGGTTCGGAAGACTTCCTCACCACGGCCATGAAGAGCGTGGGCGAGGCCATGAGCATCGGCCGCAATTTCAAGGAAGCCTTGCAAAAGGGCCTGCGTTCCTTGGAAATCGGCGCGACCGGCCTTGGCAGCGAGTTCGGGCCCTGCACCCTTGACCGGGATGAGCTGCTGGCCGCGCTGCGCAAGCCCAATTCCCGGCGGCTCTTTCAGGTGCGCCAGGCCATGCGTTGCGGGCTCACCCTGGAAGAGATTTTCGACGCCACCTGGATCGATCCCTGGTTCCTGCGCCAGATCAAAGAGCTGGTCGACCTGGAAGCCACCTTGCTGGCCTTCCCCAAGGACAAGATCGCGCCGGACAATCCCGAATGCCGGGAGATGCTCGCCGTGGCCAAGCGCGACGGTTTTTCCGATCCCCAGCTCGCGGCCCTGTGGGGGTTGCCGAGTGCCCTGGACGCCCGCACGCTGCGTCAGGCGGCGGGCATCGCCCCGACTTACTATCTCGTCGACACCTGCGCCGCCGAGTTCGAGGCCTATACCCCTTATTACTATTCGACCTACGAGACCGGCCAGGAAGTGGCGGTGGGGTCCGCCCGCAAGGTGGTGATCCTCGGCGGCGGTCCCAACCGCATCGGCCAGGGCATCGAGTTCGACTACTGCTGCTGCCACGCCTCCTATGCCTTGCGCGACCTGGGCGTGGAATCCATCATGGTCAACTCCAACCCCGAGACCGTCTCCACCGACTACGACACGTCCGACCGGCTCTATTTCGAGCCGCTGACCCTGGAGGACGTGCTCAACATCATCGAGGCCGAAAAGCCCGAGGGCGTCATTGTCCAGTTCGGCGGCCAGACGCCGCTCAACCTGGCCGTGCCGCTTCTAAACGCCGGCGTGCGCATTCTCGGTACCTCGCCCGACAGCATCGACCGGGCCGAGGACCGGGAGCGGTTCCAGGCGCTGCTGCAAAAGCTCAACCTGCGCCAGCCGGCCAACGGCACCGCCTTCACCGTGGACGAAGCCGCGGTCATCGCCGACAAGATCGGCTATCCGGTGGTGGTGCGGCCGTCCTATGTGCTTGGCGGCCGGGCCATGGAAATCGTCTACGACCGCAAGGACCTCGAGAACTACTTTAAGTATGCCGTGGTCGCCTCGGGCAAGCACCCGATTCTGATCGACAAGTTCCTGGTCAACGCCACCGAGGTGGATGTGGACGCCGTGTCCGACGGCACCGACACCTATGTGGCCGGTGTCATGGAGCATATCGAGCAGGCCGGCATCCACTCGGGCGATTCGGCCTGTGTGCTGCCGCCGCACAACCTCTCGGGCGAACTCGTGGCCGAGATCGAACGCCAGACCGTGGCCCTGGCCGAGGAACTCGGCGTGATCGGGCTCATGAACATCCAGTTCGCGGTCAAGGACGGNGACATCTATATCCTGGAGGTCAATCCCCGGGCCTCGCGCACGGCGCCCTTCGTGTCCAAGGCCACGGGCGTGCCGCTGGCCAAGCTGGCCACCAACGTCATCATGGGCGTCAAGCTCAAGGATCTCGATCCTTGGTCCAAGCGCAAGACCGGCTACTACGCGGTCAAGGAATCGGTGTTCCCGTTCGGCCGGTTCCCGGGCGTGGACGTGCTGCTCGGACCCGAGATGCGTTCCACGGGCGAGGTTATGGGCGTGGACGCCTCGGTGGGCCTGGCCTTCATGAAAAGCCAGCTCGGCGCGGGCCAAAAGTTGCCTCTGGCCGGGACGGTGTTCATCACCGTGGCCGACGAGTCCAAGGCCGACGTCTTGCCCGCCGCTCGCATCCTGGGCTCCCTGGGCTTTACGATCGTGGCCACCAAGGGCACGGCTGCCTACCTCGGCGAACAGGGCATTGCCGTGACCCCGGTGAAAAAAGTCTGCGAAGGTCGGCCCGACGTGGTGGACCACATGAAGAACCGGGAGATCGACCTGGTCATCAACATCGTTTCGGACAAGCGCACCGTGCGCGATTCCATGATCATCCGGCAGACGGCGCTTTTGTACGGCATTCCCTACGCCACCACCGCGGCCGGGGCCCAGGCCATGGCCCAGGCCATCCGCGAACGCGAGGGGCAGGGGTTGTCCGTCAAGAGCTTGCAGGAGTATTACGGGGACATCTAGCCTCGACTGGCGCGCCATGAAAAAGGAATACTGCGGACTGTTCGGCATCTACGGCCATCCCGAGGCCGCTCGCATGACTTACTTCGGCCTCTACGCCCTGCAGCATCGCGGGCAGGAGTCGGCCGGCATCGTCACCTGGGACGGCACCCGTATCCGCGAACAGCGGGGCATGGGGCTGGTGGCCGATGTTTTCTCCGAACGCCACCTGGGCAAGGAACTCAAGGGCTCGGTGGCGGTGGGACATATCCGCTATTCCACCACCGGGGCTTCGCTGTTGCGCAACTGCCAGCCCTTTCTGGTGCGCTTCGGCGACTACCACNTGGCCATTGCCCACAACGGCAACCTGGTCAACACCATGGAACTGCGCCAGGAGCTGGANGCCTCGGGCTCCATCTTCCAGACCACCATCGACTCCGAGGTGTTCGTCCACCTCATTGCCAAGTTCTTAAACGGCAATACCCTGGAAGAGGCGGTGATCAAGGCCTGCAACAAGGTGAGGGGCGCCTATTCCATCCTGCTTCTGGCCAANGACAAGATCATNGCCGTGCGCGATCCCCAGGGCATCCGGCCGCTGATGCTCGGACGCATGGGCGACGCCTATGTCCTGGCCTCGGAGACCTGNGCCTTCGACCTCATGGAGGCCGAGGCCATCCGGTCCGTGGCNCCGGGCGAGATGCTGGTCATCCAGGACAAGCGGCTCCAGTCCTACCGGATCTGCGATCCNCAGCCCGTGCGCCAGTGCGTGTTCGAGCTCATCTACTTCGCCCGGCCCGACTCGGAAGTCTTCGGNGAGGTGGTCTACGAACGGCGCAAGCAGATGGGCTGNATCCTGGCNCAGGAAGCCCCGGTCGACGCCGATTACGTCATGCCGTTTCCCGATTCCGGCTTCTATGCCGCCATCGGCTATTCCCAGGCCTCGGGCCTGCCTTTCGAGATGAGCATGGTGCGCAACCACTACGTGGGCCGCACCTTTATCCAGCCCTCCCAGGACATGCGCGATTTCAGCGTCCGGGTGAAGCTCAATCCGGTGAAAAGCATGATCAAGGGCAAGCGCATCCTCATCGTGGAAGACTCCATCGTGCGCGGCACCACCATCCGCACCCGGGTCAAACGGCTGCGGGAACTGGGTGCCCGGGAGATCCACATGCGGGTGTCGTGCCCGCCCATCCGCTTCCCTTGCTTTTACGGCATCGACTTCTCGTCCAAGGGCGAGCTGATCGCCGCCCACCAGTCNGTGGAGGACATCGCCCGGTTCATCGGCCTCGACAGCCTGCATTACCTGACCATCGAGGGGTTGCTCGAATCCGTGCACTGCAACGGCACCGAGCCGCCGTACTGCCTGGCCTGTTTCGACGGCAACTACATCATCCCGCCCTGCGGCGAGGGACTTAAAAACTGTCTGGACGACGCCTCTCTTGGCCTTGTCCTGGTGAGTTATGGGCTTTTCATTTAATTTCGATCTGGCCGGGGCCAAGGACAAATCCGTCTCCAAACTGCTTTTGGCCTCGGCCCGGCAGTATCTCAAGGAATTCGGAGAAGTCCTTGACCTGGCCCTGGACAGCGCGGCCCGGTCCATTGCCATGGAGCTGTTGCCCGTGGGCGAGACCGAATCCATCCGGGTATCCCTGTCCGGTTATGGGCTGATAACCGACTCCCAGGGGCGGGGCTGGCTGACCTTCGAGGAACTTATCACCTCGCGCGAATGGCTGACCATGGTCGCCGCTCGCGTGCTGCCGGAAAAAAAGCTGCGTCTGCCGTCGGGGACGCCCATGGGCCTGTTGCAGGCCATGCTGTAAGCTTTTTTTCGCTTTTTCCCACCTTTCCCTTGACCCGGCGCCCGGGCCGGATACATCCTTGCCAGTATCATTGCTCCATTGTCTGCAACCGACGGTCGTGCGGCCGCCACGGCGTTACGACAGGGAGGTCCCATGGTACGGCGAAAAAAGCTTTTTCTCGGTCTTGCCGCGTTCGTGATCCTGCTGGTCCTGGGGGCGGTGGGCTTGCGCCTGGCGGTCAATCCCGACGTGTTCCGGCCCCAGATCGAAAACCTGGTCCAGCAAGCCACGGGCCTCACCCTGCACATGGAAGGCCCCATCCATTTGAGCTATTTCCCGTGGCTCGGCATCGAACTGGGCAAGGCCAGCCTGGACGGAGTGCCGGGCTTTGCCCGGGAGCCGTTCGTGCGCCTGGACGGCGCGGTCATCCGGGTGCGGCTGAGCGCCTTGCTGCGCGGCGCCCTTGAAGCCGACGCCATCCGGTTGAACGGCCTGGACCTGACCCTCATCCGGGCGGCGGACGGCCGCACCAACTGGCAATCCTTGCCCATCAAGCAGCTCAATCTGGACAACGACAAGGTGGTCGTGCAGTCGGATTCCGGCCAGACCTCTTTTCACTATCTGTTCGAGGGCTTTCTCCTCAAAAATGGCCGCGTGACCTACGAGGATCGCGCGACGGGCAGCACGCTTCGCCTCACGGACTTGGCCGTCACCGCCGGCCGGGTCGCGTCCGGGGAGACCAGCGATGTGACCCTTGGCTTCAAGCTCGCCTCGGACAAGCCGCAAATCAGTGTCACCACGGCCCTCAAGGGCAAGCTGACCGCCAACCCCGGGGATCTCGTCTTCCGTTTCGACCAGGCCGACCTGGACCTGAGCGCCGCGACCCCGGATTTGCCCGTGCACCGTTTGCAGGGCTCGGGCAAGGCCGATGTGACAGTCAACGGCAAGGACGGGCATCTTCTGGTGCGCGGCCTTGCCCTGGCCGCCACGGCCGCCGGCGGCATGTTCCCGGACAAGGGCGAAACCGCCAAGCTGGCCGGTACCTTGGAGTACGACAGCCAGGCGGGCAAGCTCACGTTTTCGGATCTGGTGCTGGAGGGCCTGGGGCTTCGGGCCACGGGCCGCATCGACGGCGCATTGGGCAAGCCCGAGGCCGGAACCCGGCTGGTCTGGCAGTTCGCCACCAATACGTTCAGCCCCAAGGCGCTCCTGGCATCGCTTGGCATCCGGTTGACCGGACTGCCCGACGGCGCCCTGTCCTCCCTGGAAACTAAGGGCGAGGTGGTCTTTTCACCGACGGCCCTGGGCCTGACCCTGCGCGATATGCGCCTCGACGGCCAGAATATCGTCTTCACGGCCCAGGTGACCGATTTCGACAAGCCGGCCGTGCGGTTCGACCTGACGGCCGACCGGCTCGATGCCGGGCCGTATCTGGCCGCGGGTGTGGCGGACAAGGATAAAAGCGCG
>JGI20225J20221_1001860_pt1 | contig 18494 bp, 18 predicted proteins | sample BioMet4_FD_20221 | JGI IMG/M metagenome (IMG submission 20221) | reverse complement strand
GCCCGCCATGAGCGGGCTCTAACGGGTGAAAATCCCGAGTGCGCCTAGGCAACGTGGAAGCACATAGCTGAACAGCAAGGGTGTCCACCGTGAGGTGGAATCTGAAGGAAGCTGTAGGCAAACCCTTGGTCCGACGAACAGGAACCACATATAAGGCCCGGAAATGCGGATAAGCCTGCCAAAAGAGGTGAAGTCCAAAAAGTTGCTGGAAGTACGGGTAGATGTGGCGGATAGGTGAGGGGAAAGAGCACGCGCCTTAAGCGGGGAGGTCTCGCAGGTGGTCTCATTAGCCATAGTAACAACGAACTGTGAGAAGTCAGCCGAGCCCATAGTAGTGAAGAAGTCCCTGTAACGGGGATGGAGCAAAGGGGCGAATAATCAATCAGTTGGAGTACGTTCCACTCAGTAGCCGGAGCGACGCCTGTCGATGACTTCAAAGGCGGTGATGGCAAAAGGGGCAGAAAGAAAACAACGCATGGACACAAGTAGTCTCATGGGGCAGATACTTAGCAAAGAAAATCTCAATGCTGCGTATCTGCAAGTCGTAAGAAACAAAGGAGCTGCGGGAATTGATGGTATGGAATATACCGAACTCAAGGACTACCTTTCGGAAAACGGCGAAAGAATCAAGGAACAGCTGCGGAACAGGAAATATAAACCGCAACCGGTAAGACGTGTGAAGATACCTAAGCCAGACGGTGGCATTAGAAATCTTGGTGTGCCAACTGTTACTGACAGATTTATACAGCAGGCAATCGCACAAGTCCTAACCCCGATATTCGAGAAACAGTTCAATGACCATAGTTATGGTTTCAGACCTGACAGGTGTGCCCAACAGGCAGTCATAAAGGCACTTGAAATGATGAACGACGGACATGACTGGATTGTGGATATCGACCTTGCGAAATTCTTTGATACAGTTGACCATGACAAACTGATGACCATATTTGGCCGAACAATCAAGGAAGGGGATGTCATCTCCATCGTCAGGAAGTTCCTTGTCAGCGGGGTCATGGTCGATGACGAGTATGAGGACTCAATTATAGGAATGCCGCAGGGTGGGAACATTTCCCCACTGCTGGCAAATATCATGCTCAATGAACTGGACAGGGAATTGGAAGCGAGAGGACTGGACTTTGTCCGATATGCTGATGACTGTATAATCATGGTCGGCAGCGAGCAGGCGGCAGAACGGGTAATGAAGAGCATTACGAGGTTTATTGAAGAGAAGCTCGGATTAAAAGTCAATGCTGCCAAGAGCAAGGTTGATAAGCCCAAAGGCGTGAAATACCTTGGCTTTGGATTCTACTTTGACCCATTTGCCAAAGAATACAGGGCAAGACCGCATGACAAGTCTGTAGCAAAGTTCAAAGCCCGGGTGAAAGAATTAACCTGCCGGAGCTGGGGCGTGGATAACAAGTATAAGGTCTTAAAGCTCAACGAGCTGATCCGTGGATGGGTGAACTATTTCAAAATAGGAAGTATGAAAACTCTCTGCGAAAAGCTTGATAGCAGGATACGATGTCGTCTGCGTATGTGTATTTGGAAACACTGGAAGACCCCGAAGAACAGAGCAAAGAATCTCATCAAACTTGGAATAAGCAGGAAATATGCATGGTCTACAGCTTATTATGGAGCCCATATAGCACATGTTTGCCAACGCGGTGCTATGAACGTAGCTGTAACCAAAGAGAGACTGACCCGATTTGGGTTAGTCTCCATGTTCGACTACTACATAGATAAACGTGTCACGTGTTAAGTTGATTGAACCGCCGTATACCGAACGGTACGTACGGTGGTGTGAGAGGTCGGAAATTCATTCACTGAATGAATTTCCTCCTACTCGATCCTGATTATGAAAGGACGCGAGTTTATGGAGTTGCAAACAACAAACCATTAAAGTATAATGTTTAATAAACAAACTATGAAGCGTGAAAGTGAGTGAAAAGATATGACGATAAGAGAACTGGCTGAGAAAATCGGGGTTTCTCCGGCCACAATATCTATTGTTCTAAACAATAAAAAAGGCGTTAAAGATGAAACGCGAAAAATGGTGCAAGACGCGATTAAAAAATATAATTTTGTACCCAGAAGCAGATCAAAGCAGAAAAAAGATAGAATTATTGTGGTTGAGTTTCGTAAAACAGGTTCCTTAATTGAAGAAAATCAGGGCTTTATCGCTTCCATTATCGAAACAGTAGAAGAGACTTTGAAAAACGCGGATTATGAAGTTACTACCCTTGTAGCGAAAGAAACCGCGGAAGCAATTTTACAGATAGATGATTTCGCGAAATATAAAGGAATGATCTTGATCGCGTCCGAAATTACAAAAGATATCTATCCGTCGCTGCGCGATATTACGATACCTTTTGTGTCTGTGGATAACCACATGCTGGATTTTTCTTATAATTCCGTATGCATGAATAACTATGAGAATGTTCTGATTCTGCTGGAATATTGCCAGAAGCTCGGACATCATAGAATCGGTCATTTCGCGAGCGCGGATGATTTCTCGAATTTCACGGAGAGAAGCTATTACTATGAATATTGCTGTAAAAATCTTAATATAGAATGCCGTTCTGAAGATGAGTATACGATACCCGCGACATTAATAGGCTCTTGTGAGGAATTAAAAGAACTTTTGAAAAACGCGAAAGACTTACCGGATTGCTTCTTCGCGGATAACGATATTATCGCGCTTGGCGCGATTAAAGCGTTGAAAGAACTTGGTTATAAAGTGCCGGAAGATATTTCTGTTGTGGGATTCGATGACATTCCTTACGCGTCGATCAGCCAGCCGGCGCTTACGACGATTCATGTTCAGAAGGAAGTTATGGGCAAACAGGCGGTACATCAGTTGTTGGCCCAAATCAATGACGCGGAGTTTGTCCCTGTCAAATCCAGAGTAACAGGGAGGCTTGTGATCAGAGAAAGCGTAAAGGATTTGACGCGAAATCAGAAATAAGGGTAATATTTATAAATTAAATATGTAATAAACGAAATCTGCCGTTCATTCGGCAGATTTTTTTATAGGCGCGCTTGGCTTTGGAAATAGTAAAATTGCACAATGTTTAAACCCGTAATATATGTATAACAACGAATTAAACAAAAGGAATTGACAAAGCACTAAACAAATACTATTATATAGCTACACAAAACAAAACAACACTATTTGTTTAGTAAACAAAGAAGCGGAGGAGAAAATTATGGCGACTATTAACAAATTAAAGGGTGGCATTATGCCGGCGAGTTTGACGGTATGGAACGCGGACGGTTCTTTTAACAGAAAGGGACAGGAAAAGTACTGGCAGTGGCTTCTTGATAATGGCGCGACGGGCCTTTCGGTTTGTGGCAGCACAGGAGAGAACATGGCGATGGATCCGGATGAGCAGAAAGAAATTATTAAGGCAGCCTGTGAATTCGTGGATCATGAAGTCCCTCTTTACGCGGGTACCGGTAAATACAGCACCGATCAGACAATCGCGATGAGTAAGTACGCGCGGGATTGCGGAGCGGATGGCGTAATGGTTATCAATCCATACTATTTCACGCCATGTAAAAGAACGGTTATGAATCATTTCCGTGAGGTTCATAAAAACCTGGATATCGATATTCTTATCTATAATAATCCATGGTTCGCCGGGTATGAGCTTAACGCCCGGGAAATCAAAACGCTGGTTGATGAGGGAGTGATCAGTTCCATGAAAGCGGCGCACGGCGACTCTAATCGCTGCGCGGATCTGAAGTACGAGTGTGGAAATGATCTTGTTGTTATGTATGGCCATGATTATGAGCCTGTACAAGGACTGGTTGCCGGAGCGGATGGATGGCTGAGCGGTTTGCCGGCGGCGTTTCCGAAATTCTGCCGCGCGTTGTATGACGCGGTCAAAATTGATAAAGACTATGTTAAAGCTATGGAAATCTGGCAGAAGATGATTCCTTTTATGAACTACTTTTACACTTATAAAACAAACGATCCGCATTGGCTTGAGATTTTCAAATATGTAGTCGAATGCCAGGGATTGAAAGAGATTGGCTTAGCGAGAAGACCTCTTGGAGAGATCGCGCCCGAGGAGAAAAAAGAAATCGAGAAGACCCTCGCGCCACTTTCAGAATATCTTTAATTTATAATAAACCTGAAAGCCGATCGGAGAATGGAGAAGAGGAAAATGGCTAAGATGTCTAAAATTTCGGAGATGCGTCCATCTCCGATTCGTAAAATGTTTGAAATGTCAATCGGAATGAATAATGTGGTTAATTTCAGCCTGGGCGAGCCGAATTTTGTAACACCTGAAAATATCAGGGAAGCGGCGGTCATGTCGATTCGAAGAGGCGATACACATTATGATTCCAACGCGGGAATGAGAGAGCTGCGGGAAGCGGTCGCGAAGAAACTTAAAGAATATGATAAAGTATCCTATGATCCGGATGAGGTTGTGATTACTGCCAGCGGTATGGAGGCAATTTACCTTACAATGCTGGCGATCCTCGATCCGGGAGATGAGATTATAGTATCGGATCCCTGCTATGTTAATTATATGGATCAGGCCCGTATGGTTGGAGCGACACCGGTATGTGTTCCTGTACGGGAAGAAAATGGCTTTAATTTTGACTTGAATGAGCTGGAAAGCGCGATTACTTCCAAAACTAAGGCGATTATGATCAATTCCCCTATGAATCCTACAGGGGGCGTGGCGACTAAAGAAATACTGGAAGGTATCGCGAAATTAGCCCAGAAATATGATATCTTTGTGATTTTCGATGAAGTTTATAAATACTTGTTATATGATGGTCTTGAGTTCTTTGATATCGCTCGTTTTCCGGGTATGAAAGAGCGTACCATCATTGTAGACAGCTTTTCAAAAACATACGCGATGACAGGATGGCGCGTTGGTTATATCGCGTCTTCCGCGGAAATCGCGGGAAAAATTCCCAAGATTCATGAAGAAATATTATGTTGTGTACCTACATTTACGCAATACGCGTGTATTGAGGCGTTGACAAACGGGGATGACTCGATCCGGAAAATGAACGCTTCTTACGCGGAAAGACGTGACTTGATATACAAAGGCATTAATCAGATTAAAGGCCTTTCCTGTATCAAACCCAATGGGGCGTTCTATGTATTTATGAATATCAAACAAACAGGTATGACATCGGAAGAATTCTCGATGAGCTTATTGCGCGATGTCGGAGTGGTAACATCACCGGGCTCAGGGTTCGGCCGCTCGGGAGAAGGATATGTTCGGTTATCGTACGCCACGTCTAAGGAAAATATTGAAGAAGGCTTGAAACGCGTAGCGCGGTTTATGAAACAACATCAGACGGATTAATAGGAAAAAGTAAATTATCTGGGAGGAGTTCATTATGGAACAAGGAAAGCTGAAAAGAAATCTTGGATTGTTCAGCGCTACAATGGTTGTAATCGGACTGGTTCTTGGAACCGGTATCTTCTTTAAGCCGCAGGCTCTTTTTACGGCTACCGGAGCTCCGGGCCTTGGTATAATCGCGTGTGTTTTGGCGGGAGCGATTACAATGTGCGGCGCGCTCGCGTCTACGGAAATAGCTAATATGATTCCCAAGACAGGCGGCGAGACCATTTGGATTGAAGAGATATACGGACCGTTGGGCGGCTATTTAAAAGGATGGTTCGATACAGTATTATTTTATCCCGGCAGTATAGCCGCTTTCGCGATTGTGTTCGGCACGCAGGTGGCGTCTCTGCTTGGGCTGAAATCGACAACGGTACCTTTGATTGGTATTGCCGCGGTAGTTTTTCTCGCGTTTGTAAATAGTATGGGGAATAAGGCGGGCGCCTTGGTGCAGAATCTTTGCACTGTGGCGAAAGTTATTCCGATTGTGTTAATTATTGTTGTCGGCTTTTTTAAAGGCGGGACTAATTTTGTTCGGCTTACTCCGATGACGGACCCCGCGCATCCTGTCGCTTCCAGCCTTGGTATCGCGCTTCTCGCGTGTATGTTCTCGTTTGACGGATGGATTGGCGTGACAAATATCACAGGTGAGCTGAAAAATCCGAAAAAAGATATAGCGAGATCTATCATTGGCGGTTTGACGATTTATACTATTATTTTTGTCCTGGCTATGGTGGCGTATCTTCTCGCGATTCCCGCGGCTCAACTATCTCAGTCAGCTACGCCGGCAGCGGATGTCGCGATGGTTCTTTTTGGCCCGGTTGGAGGAACCTTAATTACAGTTGGAATTTTAATATCAGCTTTTGGCGTTATTAATGGAAACATTCTTGTGGCTATGCGAATTCCATACGCGATGGCAAAAGAGAATAAACTTCCCGGAAGTAAATATTTCGCCTGGGTCAATCCGAAAACCAATGTGCCTATCCTGACGGCGGTGTTTGAGGCGGTCCTGGTTATTATATATATCCTTTCCGGTACTTTTAACAAACTGACGGATATTGTTACGTTTACGAACTGGATTTTTTATGTCATGGTTTTCTTCGCGGTTATTCTGATGAGAAAGAAAGCTCCGGATCGGGACAGACCTTTTAAATGCCCGCTGTATCCCGGCGTTCCGCTGTTCGCGATTATAGGCGGCGTGTTCATGCTGATCAGCGTCGCTATCTCACAGCCTCAGAACGCGATGATCGGTATCGGATTGACCGCGATCGGCATTCCTCTTTATTTTAGCAGGAGGAATAAATTCTCGAAGGACGGGAGTAAATGTATCGCGGATGAAAACCCAATAGAGGAAGAAACTAAGAAATCTGTGTAAATGAAATAGGTGAGGTTTGTTATGAAAAAAATAGTAAATGATCCGTCGAATTATGTGGATGATATGCTGGACGGGATTTATGAAGCGCGCGGTGACATGGTAAAATATGTCAATCAGGACAAACATTGTTATTGTATAGCCAATAAAAAGCCCGGCAAGGTCGCGATTGTTACAGGAGGCGGCACCGGTCACCTGCCGCTCTTTCTGGGGTATGTCGGCGAAAATTTATTGGATGGATGCGGCGTTGGCGGGGTATTTCAGTCGCCTTCCGCGGAAGAAATTTATAATATAACAAAAGAAGTTGAAAGCGGCGCGGGTGTTTTATATCTTTATGGGAATTACACAGGGGATATCATGAATTTTGACATGGCGGCGGAAATGTGCGAAATGGATGATATCAAGGTAAAATCGATTGTTGGCGCGGATGATGTTTATTCAAATAAGGAGAGTTCCCGCCGAAGAGGCGTGGCAGGCATATTCTTTATATATAAATGCGCCGGCGCGAAAGCCGCGGAAGGCGGTACGTTGGAAGAAGTTCTGAAAGCCGCGGAGAAAGCGAAGGCGAACACCAGAACAGTTGGCTTCGCGTTTACGCCATGTATTATTCCTGAAATCGGAAAGCCGAATTTTACGCTGGAAGAGAATGAAATGTCAATGGGGATGGGAATTCATGGCGAGCCCGGTGTCTGGAACGGCCCGATCAAAACAGCGGACGAGATCGCGGAAGAGGTTGTGGGCGCTCTGCTTGAAGATATGCCGCTGAAAGAAGGCGAGGAAATATGCCTTCTTATAAATGGACTTGGAGCGACTTCTCAGGAAGAACTCTATATATTATGCCATTCGGTTTATAAAATTCTTGACGCTGAAAAAGTAAAAATTTATCGGTCCTTTGTGGGAGAATACGCGACTTCTATGGAAATGGCGGGCGCTTCGGTTTCTATTATGAAAATTGAGGATGACTGTGTGAAGAAACAGATTGATATGCCGGTAAACACCCCTTTTTATACGCAGGTCTGAAAGGCGGAAAAATGGAAAAGATAGACGCTCGGAGAGTTTCGCTTTTGTTTCAGAGTGTAGCGAATAAATTCTCCGAAAAAAAAGATGAATTATGCGAGATGGACGCGAAAATGGGAGATGGCGATCTTGGCCTGACCATGAGCAAAGGATATGGAGCGCTCCCAAAACTGATCGAAGAGAATTATGATCCTGAGGACATTGGGAAAACACTCATGAAATCCGGAATGAAAATGTCTTCTATAGTGCCATCGACAATGGGCACGTTAATGTCCAGCGGCATAATCGAAGGCGCTAAAAAGCTAAAAGGTAAAAATGAAATCGGCAAAGAGGAGTTCGCGGACTTCCTGGTCGGATTCGCGGATGGAATACAAAAGCGCGGAAAATGTAAATTGGGAGATAGGACGATTCTGGATTCCGTGTACCCGGCGGCGGTAGCCTCTGTCGCTGAGTTATCCCGCGATGGAGCGAGCCTCGTGTCTGTTATTCGGGTGGCGGTCACGGAAGCTGGTAAAGGCGTGGAGAACACCAAGAACATGACACCTGTTTTTGGTAAAGCCGCGGTATTTACGGCAAAGGCGAGTGGAGTAGCGGATCAAGGAGCAATCGCGGGATTATATCTATTGGAAGGCTTTCAGGATTTTATTGATCAGTAAGAGTTTTAATCGATATTTAAATGAGTGGACAGAGTTTAGAATGAAAAGTTCTGAACTCTGTTTTTTTAAAGAATAATCACGCGTATCTTTATTTTTCGCGAATCCAGAGATTGAATTGACACACTTACTTTACTGTGGTAGCATGTTAGCATATATAATAAAACAAAAAAATGCTTCAGATAGAGGCGCGGGGAACAAGAGTACCGCGGGCGGCAAAGAGGCCGCGCGAACGTGGGAAAGGGGACTTCGCCGAAGTGTTCCGGATTGTATGAAGGCCGGAATTGCTGGGCCGCCGGGAAATACCCGTCGGACTGCCGCGTATCATCGGGTACACGGAGCGCTATCAGTGAGCTCCCTTGGCAGATACCGTGTCAGGTTCATTGAATTCCCACTCCGTGTTTCGTTCAGAGGGGGATTTTTTGTGTTTGAAGGGAGGAATTTTTGTCAATGAACAAAAAGAAAAGACTGCTTTACCTGATCCTCGCGATCTGCGTGACCGCGTCTACGCTGATTGGCAGCATCGGACTGACAGCGAGCGCGTCGTCGGGATCCGGGACAACCGCGTCGGACAGTCAGACGACGTCAACAGCCGCGTCAGCGGCGGGCAGCGGCGTAGAGGACGGCGTTCTGTCCGTGGCGATGGAATGTTCCTACGCGCCATATAACTGGGCGCAGCCGGATGACTCGAACGGAGCCGTGCCGATCGCCGACTCGGACGAGTACGCGAACGGGTACGACATCATGATGGCGAAAAAGATCTGCGAGGCGTATGGCTGGAAGCTGGAGGTACATCAGCTGGATTGGGATTCCCTGATTCCGGCGGTTCAGTCCGGCACAGTTGACGCGGTTATCGCCGGCCAGTCCATTACGGCGGAACGCGAGCAGGAGGTTGATTTCGCGGGCCCGTATCTGTACGCTTCCATCGTCTGCCTGACGAAGAGCTCCGGCAAATTCGCGGACGCGAAGGGCATATCCGATCTTTCGGGCGGCTCCTGCACTTCGCAGATGGGCACGATCTGGTATGACAATTGCCTGCCGCAGATCCAGGGCGCGACGGTACAGACGGCGGCGGAATCCGCTCCGGCTATGCTTATGTCGCTGGAAACCGGACAGGTCGATTATATCTGCACGGATTACCCGACCGCGGAGTACGCCCTGCAGGCGTATCCGGATTTCAAAATTCTGGATTTCGCGAACAGCGGTGACGACTTCAAGGTGTCCGACGAGGATATCAATATCGGTATCTCAGTCCGCAAGGGCAATACCGAGCTGAAGGATAAAATCAACGCGGTCGTCCAGAAAATGAGCAAAGAGGATTTTGACGAGCAGATGTCCCGGGCCGCTTCCGTAGCGCCTTTGGATGACGTCAAATCCACGGACGACACGACTACGACGACAGAGACGAAATCACGGTTCGCGCAGCTGGGCTCGGATATGGCGTCGCTGTGGCAGCAGTATGGCAAGAACTACTTGAATGGTGTGCGGAACACGCTTCTTCTGGCGCTTCTGGGCACGTTCATCGGATGTCTGATCGGTTTCCTCTGCGGCATACTGCAGACGATCCCGATCGAGAAAAGGGATAACCCCGTTAAGAAATTTTTCCTGCGGCTTTTGCGAATCATCGTGCGGATATACGTGGAGGTGTTCCGAGGGACGCCTATGATCCTGCAGGCCGTGTTCATTTTTTACGGCGTGCCGTATTTCAGCAACAACACGGTACAATTCACGGACAAATGGTCAGTCGCGCTGATCGTTGTTTCCATCAATACCGGCGCGTATATGGCGGAATCCGTGCGAGGCGGCATTATTTCCGTCGATCCGGGGCAGAACGAGGGCGCGAAAGCGCTGGGCATGACGCATTTTCAGACGATGCTGTCCGTTATTCTGCCGCAGGCGCTGCGGAATATTATGCCGCAGATCGGTAATAACTTCATAATCAACGTAAAAGATACCTCTGTCATGTTCATCATCGGCTTCGTGGATTTCTTCGCTGTCCACAAATCCGTTTCGGGCGCGACGTTCACTTACTTCCCATCGGCGACGATTGAAATGATCGGTTATCTGACGATGACGCTGATCGCCTCGTTCCTGCTGCGTTATCTGGAGAAAAAGCTGGAGGGCGGATCGGATTATGAGCTGGTCCAGAAGGATCCGCTGACGCAGGTCGCGGGAAATTACAATTACCCCGACGCGAAAGCGAAAAACACTGAGGAGGCGAAGAAATGAGCGAATTGATTGTGCAGGTGCGGCATCTCTCCAAAAGCTTCGGCAATCATGAGGTGCTTAAGGATATTGATTTTGAGGTGCGCAAAGGGGATGTCACCACCGTGATCGGGGCCTCCGGTTCCGGCAAGTCCACTCTTCTGCGCTGCGTGAATATGCTGGAAACGCCGTCCTCCGGAAGCATTCTTTTCCACGAGGAGGACGTAACGGACGGAACGATCAAGCCGGCCGCGTACCGCGCGAAGGTGGGTATGGTATTCCAGTCCTTTAACCTTTTTGAGAACATGAATGTGCTGAAAAACTGCTGTGTCGGGCAGATGAAGGTTCTGAAACGCTCGCAGTCCGAGGCGGAGGAGAACGCTCTCAAATATCTCAATCACGTCGGCATGGCCGAGTACGTGGAGGCGAGGCCGAGACAGCTTTCCGGCGGGCAGAAGCAGCGCGTGGCGATTGCCAGAGCGCTGGCGATGAACCCGGAGGTTCTGCTTTTTGACGAGCCGACCTCGGCGCTTGACCCGGAGATGGTCGGAGAGGTTCTGGACGTAATGTCGAAGCTCGCGGAGGAAGGCATGACGATGATCGTCGTGACGCATGAAATGGCTTTCGCGCGCGATGTTTCCTCGCATGTCGTCTATATGAGCGATGGCGTGATCTGTGAGCAGGGAACGCCGGAAGAGGTCTTCGGAAACCCGAAGCAGCCGCAGACCAGAGCGTTTCTGTCCCGGTTCCGCAAGGGCTAAGGAGGAAGCAAAATTGGATTACTCAGTTTTTGATGAAATCCGTCATGGAAAATGGGAAAGAAAAGAAGGCGAGCCGGAGCAGGCATACATGGAAAGAGTCCTGACCGCGGCGTTCGCGCCGGGGGAAGAGAAGAACTCGATCCTGGAAATGCTGGAAGCGGAATTCGCCGGCTGTGACGCGGCCAATCAGACACTGGACGCGGAGTTCCCGGTCCGGGACTGGGAGCTGAACCCGTCGGGAACGCTTCAGGGCGGGCTGCTTACCTCGATGATGGATATGGTCATGGGCGTGATGGCGCGCTATTACAGGAAAAGCAGGATGACGGCCACTGTTCAGATTTCGGTCAGCTTCATGAAAACCGTGCCAAGCGGCGCGCGTGTCCGGATTCGGGCGAAGGCCGACAAGATCGGCAGCCGGCTTATTTTTCTGAGAACGGAATCGTATGTGGCCGGCTCGGCCGAGGCGGCGGCCGGCGCGACCGCGACATTTGTATAATAAGATTCTATTGGAGAGGAGCGGTTTAGCCGCTCCTCTCATACTTTAGACGGATTACATTCCCCGGGCATTCTGGTAAACTATGAAAAAAGAAATTACTCCGGGGGTGGAGACATATGTTTTTGTATATCAATATTGGTCTTTTGGCGGTCTGCGCGCTGGTCGCTGTCATGGGCGTGTTCTACTTTATAAAAGAACTGATCTCGTACGCGGCTTTTTTGAGGCCGGAGAGCCATGTTTTTCAGAATGAGGAAATACCGATTCTGATTCTGGACCCGAGGTATCGGCCGCTGAAGGTCAATCCCGCGGCGAAGGAGGTTTTCGATCTGGATTCCGCGCGGGCGAGGTCCCTGAAGGATATTTTCAGAATTACGGCAGGTGAGGAACTCGAAATCACCCATGATCTGATAAGTGATAAGGAGAAGTTACTGAAAGCGCGCTCGGTCCGTACCGGCCTCCTTTACACGCTTCATTTCACGAGCGTGGAGGACGAGCGTCATAAACACCGCTTCATAATCTGTATGGCGCTCGCGGGAGAACGGCAGGAGACAACGGGAAGAAGCGCGGAAGCGGAGGCGGGCACGGATTTTCTGACCTCTTTGTGGAATCGCCGCGGAGGCGAGAGACTGATTCAGGACGCCATGTCGGGAACAGGCGGGTGCCTGGCTTTTGTGGATCTGGATAACCTGAAATATATCAATGATATATATGGGCATCTGGCGGGAGACCTCGCCCTGAAGACGGCGGCGAGTGTCCTGCGGGACCGTAAGAACGTGATCGCCTCGAGAATTCCTGCTTTTCATGCCCGGCGCGCGCGCGAAGGAAGCGGAGGAGCAGGCGAGGGCAATCTGCCAGTCCTTCGAGACAAGAAAAGGACGTCTCAAAGAGACGTCGTTATCGATCGGATTATTTACGTTCAGCGGGAAGGTTTCTTTTGAAGAGGCCCGGGAGAAAGCGGACAAGGCTCTTTATCACGTCAAGCAGAACGGGAAATCCGGTTATTATTTTTACCGCGAGAAGAGCGCCCTTGTGGAGAAAGAGGCCACGGTCGATCTTCAGAGTCTGATGCGCTCGCTGGAGCTTCAGGGACAGTATAAGGGCGCGTTCAATGTCAATAACCGCGCGTTCGCGAACATTTATTATTACATCACCAGTGTCGCGCGCAGGTCCGGCGGCAGCGTCAATATCCTGCTGATCACGATTGAGCCGAAAGACGGCGGCGTATTCACGGATCAGGAGCAGGAGAGGGCGCAGTGGTGCCTGAATAAGGTGATGGGCGAGACGCTGCGCAACGTGGATGTCAGCTCCCGTTTCAGCGCGACCCAGTACCTTGTCATTCTGACTAACGCGCGGCGCGACTCCATCCCGAAAATCATGGAGCGCGTGTTCCGTGATTTTCGGCGAAGCTTTAAGAATGAGGATGTTATCCTCGCGTATGACTCCGCGGAATACGCGGTTGAGTCACAGGAATGCCTGATGGACGCGCCTGTATGCTGATTATTGGTTTTGATTCGTGTCGGAAGATACCGGATCGGACTTGATTTCATTGAGTTCTTTTCTCAAAGAGCTGATCTCCGCGGTCAGCTTTTTTTGATTCTCCAGCACAGAGTCCAGTTTCAGATGCAGATCGTCGATGATCAGCTCACTTTTCAGGTTGACGTGGTAGTCATTCTCCGCGCGGGCGCGGTCTTTGGCTTCCTGGCGGTTCTGGCTCATCATGATGAGCGGCGCCTGCACCGCCGCGATACACGACAGCACAAGATTCAAGAGGATGAACGGATACCCGTCGAAAGCTTTTGCCGCGAGTAACGTATTCAAAATCATCCACAATACCATGACTCCGAGAAATGAGAAGATAAACGCCCAGGAGCCGGCGAATCGGGCGACCGCGTCCGAAGCTCTCTGGCCGAAAGTCGCCTTGTCGTCCGTGTTGATGTTCGCGGAAACCTTCTCCGAAATCAGCATATGCATCAGTTCCTCATCCTTCAGCTCGTCGCTGGAGGTTTTGACCAGCTCGCGAATCATCCGCGAGCGATTGCTTTTATTTCTGCTCATACAAATCACTCCATTCCGCCGCGTAAGCGGCCTTTTTACTGCTCAAATTTCTCAAGTTATGGAGATATTATAAGATTGTAGAGACGGGATTGCAAGAAATATGGCACTCTGTTACAAATAGTATCGATAACTATGTTAAATAGCTCTTGATATTTTTCTATAATCGTGTAACATAAGAGTACGGCTTCGCGTTCAAGGAACGCGAACACACACGCGTATACGAGGAGAATAAGAGGATGAGGAATTATGTTTTAACATGCTGCTCGACCGCGGATTTGTCGCGGGAGCGTTTTGAGAGCCGGGAGATTCCATATGTGTGTTTTCACTATCACATGGATGGAGTGGAATACCCGGATGATCTGGGGGAAAGCATGAGCTTTGAGGATTTTTACCGGCGCATGGCGGAAGGCGCGATGCCGACGACATCACAGGTAAATGTTGAGCAGTTCAAGAACTTTTTTGAGCCTTTTCTGATAAAAGAACTGGATATTCTGCACGTTACGACTTCCTCGGCGCTTTCGGGCGCCGGTAATTCCGCGATGGTCGCGCGGGCAGAGCTTCTGGAGAAATACCCGAAGCGGCGGATCGAGATCATTAACAGCCGGGGCGCGTCGAGCGGCTACGGCCTGCTGATGGACCTGGCGGCGGACCTGCGGGATATGGGCGTCACTTATGACGAGGTCCGGCAGTGGATTAAGGATAACCGGCTGCGTATTCATCACTGGTTTTTCTCGACGGATCTGACCAGCTATTACCGGGGCGGCCGGATTTCCAAAACATCCTGTCTGGTGGGAAGCGCGCTGAATATCTGCCCGCTCCTGAATATGGACGAGGAGGGACGGCTGACGCCGCGGGCGAAATACCGCGGGAAACGCCGCGTAATCCGCGAAATTGTCAAACGGATGGAAGAACACGCGGCGGATGGCCTGGATTACAGCGGGAAATGCTTTATATCCCATTCCGCCTGCTACGAGGACGCGAGAGAGGTCGCGGATCTGGTGGAAGCGGCTTTTCCGAAGCTGGCGGAGCCTGTTTTGATCAATAGTGTCGGGACGGTGATCGGTAGCCATACCGGCCCGGGGACGGTCGCCTTGTTTTTCGCGGGGGATCGGCGGGAATAATATAGGAAGCGGCGTTTCTTGAAGACGCCGCTTTTTTATGTCCCTTTTTACCGGGTCCATTCGTTATAATATGTGTAGGCGCTTACAGAAAGGATAACGATATGTCAGAAACGAACAGAAAGCTGAGCGGACAACAGCAAAAACTTCTTTCGCGGCTTTATGATATTTATGAGCGGAAATTATACAGAGTCGCTTTCTCGATCCTGCGCTGTGAGGCGCAGTCGGAAGACGCTGTACATGAGGCTTTTGTGAAGATCATTCCATATTTGTCCGGAATCAGCGATCCGGAAGACGCGAAGACCAGGATTCTTTTGGTAAACGCGGTGAAGCAGACGGCCATTGATCAATATAGAAGGAATAAGAAGAGCTATACGGTTCCGGATAGTGATCCGGTCATAGCGAATCAGACCGCGGAGTTACTACCGGTCAAAAGCGCGGAGAATCGGGAATATATCCGACAGCTTCTGGGGAAGATGACAGAAAAGGATCGTGAAATTATACGTTACCGATGCTTTTATGAATTGAGTTATCAGGAAATCGCGGCAATACTGGAAATCAGCGAGGACGCCGCTAAGAAACGATACCAGAGGGCAAGAGATTTTATCAGACAGGAAGCGGGAGGGACCCGTTATGAATGAGGAACTGAGAATTTTAGGAGAGGAAGACGCTTTGGAATTTATGGAAAATGGAGAAGAGCATATCTTTTCCGCTGAATATAACGCCCGGAAGGACGAGTTGCTGGGCGCGGAGCGAACGCGCCGGAAGAAGCCGATTAAACTGGTTCTGCTGATCGCGGCGCTTGTGACACTGTCAGCTATGACTGTTACCGCGGCCGCGCGCTTAATAAATGTCAGCGCTTCGAAGAATGAGGAAACCGGTACCTATACTTACACGATTCTGCGCGAGGAGAACGTCGGCGCTGTCGGCGCGGTTGAGATCGCGGTGAATTATATTCCGGATGGTTACGCGGAATGTCCGGTTTGCGGGCAGAATAAGTTTCAACCTATAGAAAATAATGACCACCGCGGAGGTTTCAGCGTCGCTTCTGTTAATGGGGCGTCGGAACTGACTGTGCCGTTTGTCAGTTCGGTCGAGCGGTTGGAAATCGGTGGTGTTCGGGCGGAGCTTTTAACACATTCCGGAATGGACAATGACCATACGCTCCTTCTGTTCCATGAGGAGGATGGACAGATTATTGAGATTATCTCCGCGAAGGATATTTCTGTGGACACATTGTATAAAATCGCTGAAAACATTACATATACGGTGACGGATTCTCCGGCCGCGGAATATCGGCAGAGTGACGCTGTCGGCGCGGATGAATCGCTGGAGGATACTTTGCGAATCGAGGATTGTAATATCATTTCAGTCGGTGACGCGATAAATGGTAAAACCGGTGACGCGGCTGGAATGACGCCATGTAAGGTGAGCTGTACAGTCAAAAGCGCGCGCGTTCTCGATACGCTGCCAAATGGACTTAACGCGGATGATTTTTGTATTAATGATGGCATGGAGCCGCTTGAAACGCTGCTTAACACGGATGGAACTTTCAAAACCAGAACAAGAGAAGTTAGTTATTGGGAAAATAACGCGGCTCACGTTCGTACAGAAACGGCGGAAGTAAAAATATTCGAGTTGGTTCTGGAAGTCAAGAACGACTCGGACAACAATTTGACAGATGTTTTCATGGGAGACCGGCTTGAGGTTCTGAAAGAAAAGGATGGGGCGCTCGCGATTGACGTCGACAGTCGTTATAAGCTCGACTTCCTTGCGTATGACGCTATGCCATTTTATTTTGACCGGACAGATTATCCGGGCGGCAAGCATGTTTACTTTATGGATATAGGCGCGAAGGAAACGAAAGAGGCGCGCCTTTTATACACAGTCGATGAGGACGCGCTCGCGGATACGTATGTGAGTTTTAATCCCGAAGGCCCGGAACCCGCGTTTTTGAAAATACAATAGTGAGGAGATCATAAAGAAACGCCGGTTTGAACCCGGCGTTTCTTTATGTGTCATAATAGGTTATAATAAAGCATAGTATGTAACTTGACGCAAGGAGGACGTGAAACATTATGAAAAAGCATCCCATAAGAAATATAGTTCTGATCCTGCTTTGGATCGCGGCGCTTTACTGGTTCCTGCTGCCGCCGATCAACCCGCTGTCGGGCACTTTCTGGCGCTGGCTTTTCTGGGTAACGCTACCGCCGGCGTTGATCTACGCGGGGAAACGAGGCGGGCTGTCCGGGTTTTCAACGGCTTTCGTTCGGAAATCGCGTAAGAAAAAAGACGTTGAGGACGGATTGAAACAGATTCATACGAAAGATTTTTCTTTCTTTCCGGTGATTATTATTGTTGTCGCGATCGTTTTTAGTTTCCTGTCGTGGGACGCGTTCCATGTGGGCGCTTACTCATCGAGAATGGTTCCGGTAGATGGCAGCGCCTCAGACCTTCCGACATCGGACGACGTGAATCACATTTCCCTGATGGACACCTCCAGCGCGAAGATCCTCGGCGACCGCGTGATTGGCTCGTTAAGCGATGTCGTGTCGCAGTTTGAGGTGTCGAGTACCTACACGACGCTCGTGTACAAGGACGCCATTATCAAGGCCGCGCCGCTCGAGTACGGCGGCATCTTCAAGTATTTCAACAACTTTACGACCGGCACGCCGGGCTATGGTGGCGCATAAGGAACTCGCTCCGGGCCGCAGACAGGAACTCTTGCGCGCATCCTTCCGTGCGGCAGCGTAGGCAGTGCTCCGCTTCCCCGCCGGGACGTTATCGCGTAATCAGGACGTGGGTGCGGGACCGCGGCCGGCTGTAAAGGCGGCTATGAGAAGCGGGGCCGCCGTAAGCGTTCGCATTCGCCGTAACGGCCACGCGCGACGGTCGGTATGTACTTCGGGTCTAACCTGACGTAGCGCTTCGCTGCTGCACTAAGGACACATCTATATTGTGTCAGTAACGGGGAACCCGCTCTATCCCGGTTTCAGCAAGCATCAGAAGTCTCGTCGGGGAAGACGGGCTAGGGTTCCCTAACTTGGTTCGGTAACGCGTCATACGGTTATCCTTAACATTCGTCCCCGAGACTGCTTTAAGTCGGCATATATGGTAACCAGGTGGGGTAAGGCCGTGCAAGCGGCCGGCGGAAGTATCTTCACGAAAAGCGAGGGCACGTCCGCAGCGCATTACTATCGCGGAAACTATATGCCCCGGGGAGGCTTTTCCTTGATAACGGGCATTGCGAGCACTACGGTTATCCCTAAAGGGGCTGACGGCAGTTAAAAGTTCGGACCTTAGGGCGCTCGTAGTCGGCGGCTATGACCTTTCGCCTAATACTGCGAGTTCTATTAGCTCTTTCATGCGCGAGCCCGACATCGCTTAAGGTACGAGGCAGCCTGGGTTTTTCTTCGCAGTTGCAGACGCACAGCTGGCCAGTGTA
>JGI20225J20221_1001494_pt2 | contig 18495 bp, 15 predicted proteins | sample BioMet4_FD_20221 | JGI IMG/M metagenome (IMG submission 20221) | reverse complement strand
ACCGAGGCTGTTTCCTCCGGGGAAGTTTCCGTCAGGGGGCTGTATGGATATACCTGAAAGAGTGACCCTCTGCGGGTCGAGCTATTACAATCAGAAATATTATCTGAATCCGGCGTTTGACCGTCTGCCGAAGAAGGTAAGGGACGAGCTTCAGATCATGTGCGTCGAGTTTACCGAAAACGTCGGAGGCGTCCTGACGATCGAGTTCAATGAAGAGAAAGAACCCGAATTCAAGGTGCGCTCTGCGGAAGGGGATCAGCGGTTCGATGAAATCGGCTCTGCGCTGCAGGCGAAGAAGCTGATCCATGAAAAGCAGGAACTCCTGCAGGAACTGACGCTGTACTACCGGGCGGTCGTGCTCGGAGAAAAGGTATGAAGATCGGAAACATCGAACTTTCCGGTCCGCTTGGGCTGGGACCGATGGCCGGCGTCACGGACCGTCCGTTCCGCACCCTGTGCCGCGAACAGGGGGCTTCCCTCGTGTGCATGGAGATGGTCAGCGCAAATGCGCTGAAATACCATAACCGGAAGACAGAGGAATTCATTGACATCGGGCCGGAGGAGCATCCGGTTTCCCTTCAGCTTTTCGGTCCGGATCCGGATACGATCGCCGCCGCGGTCGGGATCCTTTCCGATTATCCCTATGACATCCTGGATCTCAACATGGGCTGCCCCGTGCCGAAAATCGTCAATAACGGCGAGGGCTCCGCTCTGATGAAGAACCTGCCTCTGATGGGGGACATCGTCCGTGCCGCCGTCAGGGAAAGCACGCGCCCCGTGACCGTGAAGATCCGCAAGGGCTTTTCGGAAAATGAAGTCAATGCGACTGAAGCGGCAAAGGTGATCGAGGATGCCGGGGCATCTGCCGTTGCCGTCCACGGACGGACAAGGACGCAGTACTATTCCGGTCATGCCGACTGGGAAATCATCCGTCAGGTGAAAGAGGCAGTCCGGATTCCGGTGATCGGAAACGGGGACATTTCCTCGAAGGAGGAAGCGCAAAGGCGCATGGCGGAGAGCGGGTGCGATGCAGTCATGATCTGCCGTGCCGCCCGCGGGAATCCCTGGATCTTTTCCGGAAATAAACCGGACAAGGAAGAACTGAAAGCGATGATGCTCCGGCATGCGGCCATGCAGATGGAATGCAAGGGCGACCGCATGAGCGTCTGCCAGATGAGAAAGCACGTTGCCTGGTATACGGCGGGCTATCCGGAATCGGCAGCTCTCCGCAAAAAAATCAATGAGGCGGACAGCTATGAGGAACTCCGCGGACTGATTGAAGCTTTCTGAAGAGAGCGGCCGGATTTTTCTGAGCAGCCCTTTTCTTGACATTTCTTATGGGCGTGCTTATAATACCAAAGCATAGCGTGCCGCAAAGGCACCCGTAACAGGAGGCTCAGGAAGGCCATGGCGGAAACTCAGGCAGTAAAGAAGAATATTCTGACATATGCTGGACTTAAGAAGCTCGAAGACGAACTGGAAGACCTGAAGGTCAATAAACGCAGGGAAATATCGGAAAAGATCAAGGAAGCAAGGGATCAGGGAGACATTTCCGAGAACGCCGAATACGATGCGGCTAAAGATGAGCAGCGCGATGTTGAGGCGAGGATTGAAGAAATCGAAGAGATCCTGAAGAACGCGGAAGTTGTCGTTGAGGATGAAGCCAGCACGAGAACCGTCAGCGTCGGATGCAAAGTCAAGCTTCTGGACGTGAAGACCAATGAAGAGCTTGAGTATGCCATCGTCGGTTCGACGGAAGCGAACAGCCTTCAGAATAAAATCTCCAATGAATCTCCGGTGGGACGTGCCCTGATCGGCGCGAAGAAAAACCAGACGGTGAAAGTTTCCACGCCGGCAGGAGAGATTGAGTACCAGATCCTGAAGATCATGCGCAACGTATAACAGACTGAGACCAGAAGTATAAGAAGATAAGAAGCTCCTCATCCGTGAGGAGCTTTTTTGAAAAAAGGAGATCATGAAATGGCCGAGGAGAACAACGGAAATCAGAACAGCAGCCGTCAGGGAGGCGGCCCCCAGCAGGAGCCGGATCTCAACCAGCTCCGCAAGGTCCGCAGGGAAAAACTGGCGGAACTGATTGCTGCAGGAAAGAATCCCTATGAAATCGTCACCTATGACGTCGATCAGCATACGCAGGATATCCGCGACCATTATGCGGAACTGGAGAACAGGGATGTCTCCATTGCCGGCAGGATGATGGCCAAGCGGATCATGGGCAAGGCTTCTTTCTGCAATGTCCAGGACCTGAAGGGAAATATCCAGGTCTATGTAAGCCGCGATTCCCTCGGTGAGGAGCCGTACAAGGACTTCAAGCATCTGGATGTCGGGGACATCATCGGCGTAAAGGGATATGTCTTTACCACCAAGATGGGCGAGATCACGATCCATGCCAAAGAAATCACCCTTCTTTCCAAGAGCCTTCAGATCCTTCCGGAGAAATATCACGGCCTGACGGATACGGATCTCCGATACCGCCAGAGATATGTCGACCTGATCATGAATCCGGAAGTCAAGGATGTCTTCATCAAGCGTTCGAAAATCATCAGCGCCATCCGCCGCTATATGGACGGACAGGGATTCATGGAAGTCGAGACGCCGATGCTGGTGGACAATGCCGGAGGCGCGTCCGCCCGTCCGTTCACGACTCATTTCAATGCGCTGGACGAAGACAAGAAGCTCCGTATTTCCCTCGAACTGTACCTGAAGAGGCTGATTGTCGGCGGGATGGAACGCGTTTATGAAATCGGACGTGTTTTCCGCAACGAAGGCCTCGACATCAAGCACAATCCGGAATTCACCCTGATGGAACTCTATCAGGCCTATACGGATTACAACGGCATGATGCGCCTGACGGAAGACATGTACCGCACGGTGGCGCAGGAAGTCCTCGGCACGACGGTCATTACCTATAAGGGCGTGGAGATGGATCTTTCCAAGCCGTTCCCGAAAATGACGATGACCGAGGCCGTGAAGAAATACAGCGGNGTCGATTTTGATGAAATCGGAACGCTGGAGGAGGCACGGAAAATTGCCGACGAAAAGGGCGTCGAATATGAAAAGCGCCACAAGAAGGGCGATATCCTGAATGCCTTCTTTGAGACCTTTGTCGAGGACAAGCTGATCCAGCCGACCTTCATCACGAATCATCCGATCGAGATCTCGCCTCTGACAAAGAAGATCCCGGGCGATCCGGAGCATGTGCTCCGCTTCGAAATGTTCATGAACGGCTGGGAAATGTGCAATGCTTATTCCGAGCTCAATGATCCGATCGATCAGAGAGAACGCTTCAGGGCACAGGAAGAGCTGCTGGCCCAGGGCGACGAGGAAGCGAACCATACCGATGAGGACTTCCTGAACGCGCTGGAGATCGGCATGCCGCCGACCGGAGGCATCGGCTATGGCATCGACCGCATGGTCATGCTGTTTACCGGAGCGGAAGCCATCCGCGACGTGCTCCTTTTCCCGACGCTCCGCTGCATGGACAATAAAGAATCATAGAAGCAGGAGTCATGGCGGCAGAAGTCATGGAAGTCAGGCACCGGATACGGCTGCCAAAGTTACATAAAATTCATATTTATCCTATTTGATGTATGGTATAATAAGAAAAATGAAATCTCAAGGAGGAAATACCATGCAAGCGATGAAGAAATATGTCTGCGATATCTGCGGCTATGTTTATGATCCGGAAGTCGGCGATCCTGAAAACGATGTTCCTGCAGGAACCCCGTGGGAGAAAGTCCCGATTGAATGGGTCTGCCCGGACTGCGGAGTAGGAAAAGACCAGTTCAGCCCGGCTGAGGACTGATCCGGCAGAAGAACCGCATCATCGGTGAAATTCCGAAGAATTTCCGGAAAAGGCAGGGAATGAGTCAGTTCCCTGTCTTTTCTTTTGAAAGTCCTCTTCATTTTCCTTGACTTTGCCGGAGAGGCTGTGCTATATTGTATGGGCGACAAGATTCAAGGTCTTTTTTTTTGCGCTAATTTTGCGTCTATTTTGGAGGTAATTACCGTGCGTACGAGAATCACTTTAGAGTGCACAGAATGCAAGAACAGGAATTACAATACGACAAAGGACAAGAAAGAGCATCCGGAGCGTATGGAAACAAAGAAATACTGCAAATTCTGCAAGAAACATACTCTGCACAAGGAAACGAAATAAAGAAAGAGCAGGTATTGAATGATGGCAGATGAAAAAACAGTAGTCAAAGAGAAGAAAACCAGTTTCTGGCAGGGTGTCAAGCAGGAATGGCAGAAGATCATCTGGACAGACCGCGCTACTCTGCTGAAGCAGACAATCCTCGTTGTCGTGATTTCCATTATTATGGGGGTCATGATTGTTGTTGTCGACAGGGCGGGGCAGCAGCTTGTGGATTTCCTCATCGGCATCGGGAAATAATGGGGTAAACATGGCAGAAGCTAACTGGTATGTCGTACACACCTACTCGGGGTACGAAAATAAAGTAAAAGCGAATATCGAGAAGACGATCGAGAACCGTCATCTGGAAGAGGAGATCCTGGAAGTGAGGGTCCCTATGCAGGATGTCACGGAAGTCACGGAGAAGGGCGTCGTCAAGCAGACGCAGAAGAAAATGTTTCCGGGCTATGTTCTCGTCAACATGATCATGAACGACGATACCTGGTATGTCGTCCGCAATACGCGCGGCGTCACCGGATTTGTCGGACCGGGCAGCAAACCGGTTCCGCTTTCGGCGGATGAAATGAGACCGCTCGGCATCAACGGCGGGGTCGTTACCAACGCTCCGAAGCCGAAGGTCCTTGTCGATTTCGAACCGGGCGATACCGTGGTGGTCATTGCCGGTGCCTGGGAAGATACGCAGGGCGTCATCAAGAGCGTCAATGCGCAGAAACAGACGGTCACGATCGATGTCGAACTCTTCGGGCGCGCAACGCCGGTGGAGATGTATTAAGTGGAAGGGCATAAGCCCGCCATCACCACATAGGAGGTCTATTATGGCAAAAAAGATTACAGGCTACATCAAGTTACAGATTCCGGCCGGCAAGGCAACTCCGGCACCGCCGGTAGGTCCTGCTCTTGGACAGCACGGCGTCAACATCGTTGATTTCACGAAGCAGTTCAACGCCCGTACGGCGGATAAGGGTGATTACATCATCCCGGTCGTGATCACGGTTTATGCGGACAGAAGCTTTACTTTCATTACGAAGACACCGCCCGCAGCAGTTCTGATCAAAAAGACGCTGAATCTGAAGTCTGGCTCCGGTGTACCGAACAAAACGAAAGTGGCGAAGATCACCAAGGCACAGCTGAAGGAAATTGCGGAGACAAAGATGCCGGATCTCAATGCGGCTTCGGTTGAAGCGGCAATGAGCATTATCGCCGGAACATGCAGAAGCATGGGCGTAACGGTAGCTGACGACTGATCATAGGTGGAAGGGACGAAACCCGATATTACCACATGGAGGTATTTGAAAAATGAAACACGGCAAGAAGTATACGGAAGCAGCTAAGGCGATCGACCATTCAACGCTGTACGATCCGGAAGAAGCAGTTAAATTAGTAAAGGCAGCATCCACTGCAAAATTTGATGAAACGATCGAAGTCCATATCCGCACAGGCTGTGACGGACGTCATGCAGATCAGCAGATCCGCGGCGCGGTTGTCCTTCCGAATGGAACAGGAAAGAAAGTCCGCGTCCTGGTATTCGCAAAAAACGCCAAGGCTGATGAAGCCAAGGCAGCAGGCGCAGATTATGTCGGAGCAGAAGAACTGATTCCGAAGATCCAGAATGAAGGATGGTTTGAATTCGACGTTGTCGTCGCAACACCGGACATGATGGGTGTTGTCGGACGTCTCGGCCGTGTCCTCGGACCGAAAGGCCTCATGCCGAACCCGAAGGCCGGAACCGTCACGATGGATGTCACGAAGGCCATTCAGGAAATTAAAGCAGGTAAGATCGAGTACCGTCTGGACAAGGCGAACATCGTACACGTACCGGTCGGAAAAGCTTCCTTCTCCGAAGAACAGCTTGGCCAGAACCTGAAGGCTCTGATGGACGCACTCAACAAGGCACGTCCGAGCACCCTGAAGGGAACTTACATGAAGACCGTCACGCTGGCACCGACCATGGGCCCGGGCGTCCGCGTCAATCCGGTCAAGTTCCAGTAATCCGTTGACACCGCGCGCAAGCGCGTGTTAAGATACATTGCAGTAAGCCGAAGACAGCAGGTGTCCGAAAGGACGTAAGCGCAGCGCCTGCCGAGGACAAAATGATCTTTCAAAGCGAAAGAATCCCCTCGTGTCTTTGCGGCATGAGGGGTTTTTCATTTTATTCGGCCATCTTACAAAGAAGGAGGAAAATGAGTCAATGCCAAAAGTTGAACTGAAACAGCCAATCGTTGATGAAGTATCCGCTGTAATCAAAGATGCAAAAGCGGTTATGCTGATCCAGTACCTCGGACTTACGGTTGAGCAGGATACGGCACTCCGCAAGGAGCTCCGCGAAGCAGGCGTGAAGTACAAAGTCTTCAAGAACACGCTGATGAACCGTGCGTTCCAGGGAACGGAATTCGAGGAACTCTCGAAAGACCTGAACGGCCCGAATGCACTTGCGGTTTCTGTTGACGATCCGTCGGCACCGGCCAGGATCATCATGAAGAACGCAAAAGCAATGAAGAGCCTGAAGCTGGTAGGCGGTATCGTGGAAGGCAAGTACTACGATGCGGCAAGCCTGGCTGAAATCGCAAACATCCCGTCAAGGGAAGTCCTGCTGGGCAGACTGCTTGGAAGCATGCAGTCTCCGATTGCAAACTTCGCACGCGTCATCAAGCAGATCGCGGAGAAGTCCGGCGAGGAAAACGGTGCTGCGCCTGAAGAAGCGGCACCTGCAGCAGAAGCACCGACAGCAGAGGAAGCACCGGCAGCTGAAGAAGCTCCGGCAGCAGAAGAAAAAACGCAGGAATAATTACCCTGAAGCTCACCAAATCATAACGGAGGAAAATAAAAATGGCGAAATTAACCACAGAGGAATTCATCGCAGCAATCAAAGAGCTGTCGGTTATGGAATTGAATGACCTCGTCAAGGCATGTGAAGAAGAGTTTGGCGTTTCCGCAGCAGCGGGCGTCGTTGTAGCAGCTGGCGCAGGCGCCGGAGCAGGTGCCGGAGAAGCAGCTGAAGAGAAGACCGAGTTTGATGTCGAGCTGACAGAAGTCGGCCCGTCCAAGGTTAAGGTCATCAAGGTTGTCCGTGAAGTTACAGGCCTTGGCCTGAAGGAAGCAAAAGACCTTGTCGACGCAGCTCCGAAGGTTGTCAAAGACGCAATGAGCAAGGAAGATGCTGACGCTCTCAAGGCAAAGCTTGAAGAAGCAGGCGCTAAGGTTACCCTGAAATAATCTTCATTTCCAGAGAATTTTATCAGAGGCTGTTCGCCGAAAGCCCGGTCAGGAACCGGGAAAAGGCGTACAGCCTCTGCCCTGTCTATATCCCAATCCCGATTTATTTCTGAAAAATCCATAAAAATGTTTGACACCTTGACTTCCCCGTGATATTCTAAAGAATGCACTATTATGGCGGAGATTGCCCAATCCCTTTTGATTCTGCAGTGAAACCATAGTAAATTCAATGGAAAACAGGGGTAAATGTCTAATGGAGAAAAACAGGATTCGTCCTATTAAATCCGGCAGATCAATCCGAATGAGCTACCAGCGGCAGAAAGAAGTCCTGGAAATGCCCAACTTGATTGAGGTCCAGAAGGATTCTTACGACTGGTTCGTCAACGAAGGATTGAGGGAAATATTCGACGACATATCGCCAATCGAAGATTACAGCGACAAGCTGAGTCTCGAATTCGTCGGATATGAGCTCTGCAAGGACGAAGTCAAGTATCCTCTCGAAGAATGCAAGGAACGCGATGCGAACTATGCAGCGCCCCTGAAAGTCACCGTCCGGCTGAGAAATAAAGAAAACGGAGAGATCAAGGAGCACGAGATCTTCATGGGCGATCTTCCGCTTATGACAGACACCGGCACCTTCATCATCAACGGCGCGGAACGTGTCATCGTCTCGCAGCTGGTCCGTTCTCCGGGCATCTATTATGAAATCACGCATGACAAAATCGGCAAGAAGCTTTATGCCTGCACCGTCATCCCGAACAGGGGTGCATGGCTGGAGTATGAGACGGATTCCAACGACGTCTTCTATGTCCGTGTAGACCGTACGAGAAAAGTCCCGATCACGGTCTTTATCCGTGCGCTCGGAATCAGCTCGAACCAGGAAATCATCGATCTGTTCGGCGACGAACCCAAGATCGAAGGCAGCTTTACGAAAGACCCCGCGACCAATTATCAGGAGGGTCTGCTTGAGCTGTACAAAAAGATCCGTCCGGGCGAGCCGCTTGCCGTGGATTCAGCGGAATCGCTGATTACCGGCATGTTCTTCGATCCGAGAAGGTATGACCTGGCGAAAGTCGGCCGCTACAAATTCAATAAGAAGCTTCTTCTGCGCAACCGCATTTACAAACATGTCTTTGCGGAAGACGTCATCGACCAGAACACGGGTGAAATCCTTGCGAAGGCCGGAGACACCTGCGATACGAGGGAACTGGCAGATCAGATTCAGAATGCCGGCATTCCGTCCGTCAGCATTTCCGTCGAGGGAGCAGATCATCCGATCAAGGTCCTTTCCTCAATGATGGTCGAAATCAAGAATTTCGTGAAGCTGACTGACAAAGAAAAAGCGGATCTGGGCGTTACCGAACTGGTCTATTATCCGGTGCTGGCGGAAATCCTTGCGGCAAATAAAAAAGTCGCGGATCAGAAGGAAGAAATCGCACGCCGCATCCATGAACTGATTCCGAAGCATATTACAAAGGAAGATATTCTCGCTTCCATTAACTATAATATTCATCTGGAATACGGCATCGGAAATGATGACGACATCGATCATCTGGGCAACCGCCGTATCCGTGCGGTCGGAGAGCTCCTTCAGAACCAGTACCGCATCGGTCTTTCCAGACTGGAGCGCGTGGTCCGTGAGCGTATGACGACGCAGGACGTTGAGTCCATTACGCCGCAGTCCCTGATCAATATCAAACCGGTAACGGCTGCCGTGAAGGAATTCTTCGGTTCTTCGCAGCTGTCCCAGTTCATGGATCAGAACAACCCTCTGGGCGAGCTGACTCATAAGAGACGTCTTTCGGCTTTGGGCCCGGGCGGTCTTTCACGAGACAGAGCCGGATTCGAAGTCCGCGATGTCCATTATTCCCATTACGGACGGATGTGCCCGATCGAGACTCCTGAAGGCCCGAACATCGGTCTGATCAACTCCCTGGCATCCTATGCAAGGATCAATCAGTATGGCTTCATTGAGGCGCCGTACCGCAGAATCGATAAATCGGATCCGGAGAATCCGCGCGTAACAGACGAAGTTACCTATATGACCGCGGATGAAGAAGACAATTACCATGTCGCGCAGGCAAATGAAGCACTTGATGAAAAGGGTCATTTCGTTCATCACAATGTTTCCGGCCGCTACAGGGAACTGACGCAGGAATTTGACCGCAGCCAGTTCGACTTCATGGATGTCTCCCCGAAGATGGTCTTCTCAGTCGCGACGGCGCTGATTCCGTTCCTTCAGAACGATGACGCGAACCGTGCCCTGATGGGATCCAACATGCAGCGTCAGGCAGTGCCGCTGATGACGACGGAAGCGCCGGTCGTCGGAACAGGCATGGAAGAAAAGACGGCTGTGGACTCGGGTGTCTGCATGCTGGCAAGGAAAGCCGGAAAAGTGACTTCCGTATCGGCAACGGACATCGTCATCAAGAACGATGACGGCACGACGGACAAGTATCATTTGACGAAGTTCTTAAGAAGCAACCAGAGTTCCTGCTACAACCAGAGACCGATCGTCGACAAGGGCGAGCACGTCGAGGCGAAACAGGTCATTGCCGACGGCCCCTGCACATCAGGCGGCGAGCTGGCACTGGGCAAGAACCCGCTNATCGGCTTCATGGAGTGGGAAGGCTACAACTACGAGGATGCTGTCCTTCTTTCCGAGAGACTGGTCCAGGATGATGTCTACACTTCCATCCATATCGAAGAGTATGAAGCAGAATCCCGTGACACGAAGCTCGGACCGGAAGAGATCACACGCGATGTTCCGGGCGTCGGCGACGAAGCCCTGAAGGATCTGGATGACCGCGGAATCATCCGCATCGGTGCGGAAGTCCGTGCCGGGGACATTCTGGTCGGAAAAGTCACGCCGAAGGGCGAGACGGAAATGACGGCAGAGGAAAGACTGCTGAGGGCAATCTTCGGCGAGAAGGCACGCGAAGTGCGTGATACTTCCCTGAAGGTGCCGCACGGCGAATACGGAATCGTTGTCGACGCAAAGGTGTTCACGCGCGAGAACGGCGACGAGCTTTCTCCGGGCGTCAATCAGGCAGTCCGCATTTACATTGCACAGAAGAGAAAGATTTCCGTCGGCGACAAGATGGCCGGCCGCCACGGCAACAAGGGTGTTGTTTCCCGCGTGCTTCCGGTCGAGGATATGCCGTATCTGCCGAACGGACGTCCGCTTGACATCGTGCTGAATCCTCTGGGCGTGCCGTCCCGTATGAATATCGGACAGGTCCTGGAGATTCACCTTTCGCTTGCCGCAAAGGCGCTGGGCTTCAATATCTCGACCCCGATCTTCGACGGCGCAAACGAAAACGACATCATGGACAGTCTGGAAATGGCGAATGACTATGTCAATACCGACTTCAATGATTTCAAGAAGAAGTACAAGAAAGACCTGAATCCGGAAGTGATGGAGTATCTGGAAGAACATCTGGAGAACAGGGCGGAATGGCAGGGAGTGCCGATTTCCCGCGACGGCAAGGTCCTTCTCCGCGACGGCCGTACCGGCCAGCAGTTTGACGGACCGACCACGATCGGCTTCATGCATTACCTGAAGCTGCATCATCTGGTTGATGACAAGATCCATGCACGTTCGACGGGCCCGTATTCCCTCGTGACGCAGCAGCCTCTGGGCGGCAAAGCCCAGTTCGGCGGCCAGCGTTTCGGAGAAATGGAAGTCTGGGCTCTGGAGGCGTACGGCGCATCTTACACGCTGCAGGAAATCCTGACAATGAAGTCGGATGACCTGAACGGCCGTGTGCAGACTTTTGCCGCCATCGTCAAGGGAGAAAATATCCCGGCTCCGGGCATTCCGGAATCGTTCAAGGTGCTTCTGAAGGAACTTCAGGCATTGGGCCTCGACGTCCGTGTCCTCGATGAGAACCGCAAGGAGATTCATCTGAAGGAAATGGTCGATTACGATGAGACGGATTACCGTTCGGTCATCGAAGGAGACAATCACAGGTTCGACCGCGGAAGCTCTGATGATTTCAAGAAGCATGGCTCATCGGTACAGCGCTACGACGAAGACAGCGATCAGCTGGTTGACGAAGACAGCGATGCAGATGAAGACAGCGAGCTTCTGGACATGGAATCAAAGAATCCTGCCGGCGACGAAGAGTGATGATTGACGAAAAAACAGACGACCAACTGTTATAGGAGGTATCTATGCCAGATTCAGTTGTGAAAAATGAAGAAATCGAAAAGTCTTCTACGTTCGATGCGATCCGTATCGGCCTCGCTTCTCCCGAGAAGATCCGTGAGTGGTCTCACGGAGAAGTCAAGAAGCCGGAAACGATCAATTACCGGACGCTGAAGCCGGAGAGGGACGGTCTTTTCTGCGAAAGGATTTTCGGACCCAGCAAAGACTATGAATGCCACTGCGGAAAATACAAGAAGCCGCGTTTCAAGGGCATTATCTGCGACCGCTGCGGCGTTGAAGTCACGAAGGCCTGCGTGCGCCGTGAGCGCATGGGCCATATCGAGCTGGCGGCACCGGTGTCCCACATCTGGTACTTCAAGGGAATCCCGTCGAGAATGGGCCTGATCCTGGACCTTTCTCCGAGAACTCTTGAAAGAGTACTGTATTTTGTCAGCTATATCGTACTGGATCCGGCGGATGCCAAAGGCGCGCTGGAGTACAAGCAGGTCCTTTCCGAGAAGGAATATCAGGACATGCGCGAACAGTACGGATGGAACTTCCGTGTCGGAATGGGCGCGGAGGCTGTTCAGGAACTGCTGAAATCCATCGACCTTGAAAAAGAGTTCAAGGAACTGAAGCAGGGACTCAAGGAATCGACCGGACAGAAGAGGGCCCGCATCATCAAGAGGCTTGAAGTTGTGGAATCCTTCCGTGAGTCGGGAAATAAACCGGAATGGATGATCATGAACGTCATCCCGGTCATCCCGCCGGATCTTCGCCCGATGGTCCAGCTGGACGGCGGACGTTTCGCGACTTCCGATCTGAACGACCTTTACAGAAGAATCATCAACCGGAACAACCGTCTGAAGAGACTGCTTGATCTTGGGGCTCCGGACATTATTGTAAGAAACGAAAAGAGAATGCTGCAGGAAGCGGTTGATGCCCTGATTGACAACGGCCGCCGCGGACGTCCTGTCACAGGCCCGGGCAACCGTGCCCTGAAGTCTCTTTCCGATATGCTGAAAGGCAAATCCGGACGTTTCCGTCAGAACCTGCTCGGCAAGCGTGTCGATTATTCCGGACGTTCCGTTATCGTCGTCGGACCGGAACTGAAGATCTATCAGTGCGGTCTTCCGAAGGAAATGGCCATCGAACTTTTCAAGCCGTTCGTCATGAAGGAACTGATCAGCAACGGAATGGCCCACAACGTCAAGAATGCGAAGAAGATGGTTGAGCGTCTTGAACCGGAAGTCTGGGATGTGCTGGAAGAAGTCATTACGGAGCATCCGGTCATGCTGAACCGTGCACCGACACTGCACAGACTGGGCATCCAGGCATTCGAGCCTGTCCTGGTCGAAGGAAAAGCAATCAAACTGCATCCGCTTGCCTGCACCGCATTTAACGCAGACTTCGACGGCGACCAGATGGCCGTCCATCTTCCTCTGTCCGTTGAGGCACAGGCNGAATGCCGTTTCCTGATGCTTTCTCCGAACAACCTCTTAAAGCCGTCTGACGGCGGACCGGTTACCGTTCCGACGCAGGATATGGTCCTCGGCATTTACTACCTGACGCAGGAGCGCGAGGGAGCCATCGGTGAGGGCAGTTATTTCAAGAGCGTAAGCGAGGCAATCCTTGCTTATGAAAATAAATACATTACGCTTCAGACGAGAATCAATGTCCGCACGAGCAAGAAGATGCCGGACGGCACGGTCAAGACCGGCTTCGTCAGCAGCACGCTCGGCAGGTTCCTGTTCAATGAAGTGATTCCGCAGGATCTGGGATTCGTTGACCGTGAGAACCACGACAACGACCTGGTTCTGGAAATCGACTTCCTGACCGACAAGAAAATGCTGAAGAAGATCATCGAGCGCGTCATCAACATCCACGGCGCTACCGTGACGGCGGAAGTCCTTGACCACATCAAGTCGATGGGATACAAGTACTCCACGCTTTCAGCCATGACGGTTTCCATTTCTGACATGACCGTCCCGCCGGAAAAACCGCAGATGATCGAAGAAGCGCAGGAACAGGTTGACAAGATCAAGGAGAATTACAAGAGAGGACTTCTGACCGACGAAGAGCGCTATCAGGAAGTCATCGATACCTGGAAGGAAATGGATGCCGCGCTGACCAAGAAGCTGATGGCCGGCCTCGATAAATACAACAATATTTACATGATGGCTGACTCAGGAGCCCGTGGTTCCGACAAGCAGATCAAACAGCTGGCCGGCATGCGAGGCCTGATGGCGGATACGACCGGACATACGATCGAGCTGCCGATCAAGTCGAACTTCCGTGAAGGACTGGACGTTCTGGAATACTTCATGTCCGCCCACGGCGCCCGCAAGGGACTTTCCGATACGGCACTCCGTACGGCTGACTCCGGCTACCTGACAAGACGTCTGGTCGATGTCTCCCAGGAACTGATCATCCGCGAGACGGACTGCTGCGAAGGCAAAGATGAAATCCCGGGCATGTATGTCAAGGCATTCATGAACGGCAGGGAAGAAACGGAAGGCCTGCAGGAAAGAATCACAGGCCGTTTCGCTGCAGAGACGATCGTCGACAAGGACGGAAACATCATCGTCAAGGCAAACCATATGATCACACCGCGCCGTGCGGAAAATGTCATGAAGCACGGTGTCGACAAGAACGGGAATCCGCTTGAACGGGTCAAGATCCGTACGATCCTGACGTGCCGTTCCAAGCTGGGCATCTGCGTGAAATGCTACGGCGCCAACATGGCGACAGGAGAAGCGGTCCAGGTAGGCGAGGCAGTCGGCATCATTGCCGCACAGTCCATCGGCGAACCGGGCACACAGCTGACCATGAGAACCTTCCATACCGGCGGTGTTGCCGGCGGAGATATTACACAGGGTCTTCCCCGTGTCGAGGAACTTTTCGAGGCACGCAAGCCGAAGGGCCTTGCCATTATCACGGAGATCCCGGGCACCGTTCATATTGATGACCAGAAGAAGAAACGCAACGTCATCATTACGAATCCGGATGCAAAGGAAGGAACCAAAGATTCTTCCAAGACGTACCTGATTCCTTACGGGTCGCAGCTGAAGGTTTCCGAAGGACAGGTCCTGGAAGCCGGCGATGAAATCATCGAAGGTTCCGTCGACCCGCATGATATCATGAACATCAAGGGAATCGGGGCTGTACAGGATTATCTGCTGCGGGAAGTCCAGAGGGTTTACCGTCTGCAGGGCGTTGAAATCAACGATAAGCATATCGAGGTCATTGTCCGTCAGATGCTGAAGAAAGTCCGCATTGAAAAAGCGGGCGATACAGAGTATCTGCCGGGAACCCTGGTTGACTACCTGGAGTTTGAAGACCTGAATGAAGAACTGAAGAAGGAAGGCAAGGAACCGGCAGAAGGCGAGAGAATCGTCCTCGGTATTACAAAGGCAGCCCTTGCGACAAATTCCTTCCTGTCGGCAGCCTCTTTCCAGGAGACCACAAAGGTCCTGACAGATGCGGCTATTAAAGGCAAGCTGGATCCGCTGATCGGCCTCAAGGAAAATGTCATCATCGGACAGCTGATTCCTGCCGGCACCGGCCTCAAGAGATACCGCAATATCAAGCTCGATACGGATGCAAAGATCGAGCGGAGAAAAGCGGAAGAGGCAGCGCGCGCAAAGGAAGAAGCGGACAAGCCGAAGGAAACGCATTACGAGGAAGAAGAGGAAGACATCATCGAAGAGACGGAAGACGAAGAAACGGAATCCGTCACGACGAAAGAGGAATAAAACTTTTCTTTCCGGGGAAACAGAAAGCATGGCAGAAGAAGGCCGGAACCGAAAGGTTCCGGCTTTTTTATATCCCAAAATCATGCAGAACACAGAAGAGACACATTTTCTTCAGGCAGCGGACACAAGTCAGACACAAACTTCTGTTATTTTCAAATATTGATAGCATGTGTATCTAAAATCCGGAGGCTTTCAAGTCATGGCTAAAATCAGGAAGAAAATGTCCAAGAAGAAAAAAATCATCTTAATTGCTTCGATCACGGCCGGAGTTGCCGCTGCCGGAGTTGCCGCCTTTTTCTTTATCCGCTACCGTGCAGCGGCTGCTATGGCTGCTTCCATGACGAAAACCGTCCAGAGTGCACAGGCAGCGACCGGAAGCATCAGCAACAGCGTTACCGGAACCGGAACGCTTGCGGAAGATGATGCACGAAGACAATTTCCGTTCCGACCGGAATTACGATCGACAAGATCCCTGGGTCGAAAAGCGGGGATACGAGTCACGGTCGGAAGCAGCGCGCTGGCGAACGGTCTGATGAAACTCCGTGAAGACAGGCCATTTGCCGAAATGCCAGAACTTCCCTGTCGGACATTGATACACAGATCCTGAGGCAATCGGGGACAAAGCAACGGAAGATGGAAACGAGTCAGCGGCAACGGTTTCCGGCAGGGTTCAAACAGATTTATAATTGCTTCCGGTGACAATGTTTCCGACGTCATGCTGCAGTTCAGCTCGCTGATGGTGATTTCAGCAGACGGCAAGATGGCAGTCGATCTCAACAACAGCGGAGTTCTTTCCACCGGCGACAGCGTTACGGTGACTCTGTCAGACGGCACGGAAGAAGCCGGCACGGTGGCATCGGCAGCCGGGGACACGGTGACGATCATCCTGACGGATGACGGACCCGAAGCGGGCGATACGGTTTCCGTGAAAAATTCATCCGGCACGGCGGTAGGCTCCGGTGTCCTTTATGTGCATCAGCCCTATCAGGTGACGGGGACTTCCGGTACGGTTTCCGACATCTATGTTTCGGAAAATGAAGAAGTCGATCAGGGAGACAGCCTTTTCTATCTGGATGACGTGGCAGATACGACCCAGAAGGATGAACTGCTTGCGGAAAGAGAAGACCTGACGAAAGCCATGAACGATATGATGCAGCTGGAACAGAAAGGTGAAATCACTGCGACAGCTGCCGGTACGATTGAAAGCATCAATGTGGAGGAAGGCACGGAAGTGACCAAGAGTTCTTCTTCCACATCCTCTTCTTCCACGACGGGAGGCACGACCGCCGGAAGTGCGACCAAGACATCCTATGAGACCGGCACCATTTCCGGCAGCGGTTCGGATGCGGCATCTGCAGGCAGTGCATCTTCAGGCAGCACCGGATCTTCCGTCAGCGGCTTCACTTACCTGACAGCCGGAAGTACTTCTGCCTCTGCCCTGAAATTAAGTTCGGAGAGTCTCTCTGAATTCAGTGCAGCGATGAACAGCTCCGGCTCTGCAGGAACGGAGTCTTCGGATTCTTCCGATGTACTTTCTTCGGGCAGCAGTACGGAGACGGTGTCCGGCATTCTGGCGGAAAGCGGAGAGGCAGCGTCCGGCACATCTTCAGACACTTCTTCCAATACTTCTTCGGATACTTCTTCGGCAGGTACGGAGTCCGGATACACCGTGATCAAGGGAGAGCTGAACATTCCCCTTACCTCTCCGATCAACGGCGTCAAGATGACGTCGCAGCAGCTGAATGCGGCTCTTGCCTCGGCAAAGATTTCCTCTTATTCAGCAGCCGTGGATTCAGACGACAGTACGAAAGACACCATTTCCTGGGATGCGGCAGGAACTTCCGCGACCTTCAGCCTGAAAGCGGCAGACGGATACTGCTTCGACGGTTCGGGAAATAATACGCTTACCGTAAAGGACAGTGCCGGGTCGAATTATTCCTATACTTATTACCTGAGCGATTCAGATGGCGACGGAAACTATGACACCATGACCGTGACGATGAAGTTTACGTCTGCCGATACCTCTTCCTCCGGTTCTCCGGCTTCATCAAATGCATCCGGAACGGCGGGAACATCAGGAACAGCGGGCACTTCCGGCACGACGGACAATATGACGGGAAATACTTCCGGAAACAATGCATCTGCAGCCGGCAGCACAGCGGGCATTTCTTCGTCGGCAGGCAGCGGATCGTCGGTAAGCGGCGGGACTTCGGCTTCATCATCCTCCGGGACGAGCTCTTCGACCGGGACATCTTCGTCGTCAGACCTGTACAGCCAGTATGAGACGACAGGCTTTACGGTCCAGACAAACAAGAACATGAAAATCACGATCAGCGTCGATGAGCTGGACATCCTTTCCGTCAGTGAAGGCGAGGAAGCCGACATCACGCTGGATGCCCTGGAAAACCAGACCTTTACCGGAACGGTGACGGCGATTGACACAACCGGCTCCAACAGCGGCGGCGTTTCAAAATTCACGGTTACGATTACCGTTCCGAAGGAAGACGACATGCTTCCGGGCATGAGCGCATCAGCTTCCATCATCATCAGTTCCGCGGACAATGTCCTGACGATTCCGGCCGCGGCACTTCAGGAATCCGGCGGAGAAAGCTATGTCTATACCAGCGAGGATTCCGACGGAAACCTTTCCGGCAAAACGACGGTCGAGACCGGACTTTCCAATGACAGCACCGTGGAGATCACGAGCGGCCTTACGGAAGGCCAGACGGTTTATTACAAGCAGTCAGCCGGAGAAGATATTTCCGCAAGCGATGAAAGCACTTCCAGCTTCGGAAGCATGATGGGAGGCGGCGGAAATATGGGAGGCGGAGGAACCATGCCTTCCGGCGGCGGTAACATGCCTTCCGGCGGCGGTCAGGGCGGCCCGGGAGGAAATGGATGATCATTTTCAGGGACGTATCGAAAATCTATCAGATCGGCGATACGGAAGTCCGGGCTCTTGACCATGCGAATATGCATATCCGAAAAGGAGAATTCGTATCCGTCATAGGACCTTCCGGCTCCGGCAAGTCGACGCTGATGAACATCATCGGATGCCTTGATCTGGCGGATGAAGGAGAGTACCTTCTTGACGGCCAGGAGATCGAGGACTATTCCGAGCGCGAGCTGGCAAAAATACGCAATAAGAAAATCGGGTTCATTTTCCAGGACTTCAACCTGATCGGGAAAATGACGGCCTATGA
>JGI20225J20221_1001859_pt1 | contig 18497 bp, 9 predicted proteins | sample BioMet4_FD_20221 | JGI IMG/M metagenome (IMG submission 20221) | reverse complement strand
TCGTTTCATATCTATTTTCTAAACGTTATCCTAAATTTATTTCGAGCCATATTAAACTATATCAGTAAAAGAGTGAAAATAGAGATATTCAGGCAGTTTCGTCATGAATAACTTTTCCATTTATTCTTTTATAAATTGTATGATGTTTTATAATTTTGTAGATAAAACTTTTAGTTAACAAAATTATGGAAACAAATTCCATTAGGTTTAAGGTGGACTCCCTTATTATGGAGTTGGATTTGTGCGTAGAAAAGTCGGATGAATATAGGCAATGTGTCTTTCGGGATGAATTACCAGAGGTGTGGAGTAATGAGGAAGCGTTGGAAACAGTGGACCGGTTGTTCTTTACTTTTAATTCAAAAAAGAAGATAGAAACGGCAGGGGAAATTTATGCAGCAACTGTTGATCTTTGTAAAATACCACGACTTGAAAAAATATACCTCAAGCAGCTCTTCTATGACCATTTCAGGAAAAAGGCCATTGTGGGATGGGATTTTGTGGGTAACGTGGAAGTCTGGACAAAGGATAGCGAACAGCCGTATGAACGTGCTGTGCAATACCGTAAGTTTTCACTGGCACCGCAATATAAAAGGTTTACCGAAGGACATGAATTACAAATTGCTTTTAACGGAGTCTCTTTGGTGGGTACGGAGAGTATCGGGATCCTTGATATTCAAACGGAACATTATCATGTAATAGCTGGAAACCGGATTGTGGATGTAGGGAAGCTAACTCCTGAAGATAAAGCAGATTTGGAGCATATTTATCCTGTAATTAACAGGGAACTGGCAGCTGAATTGGGAATTACAGAGAACCATTATCATATCCTCAACCGATATATAAGGACAAGAAATCTGACCCGGGAATTCATAGAGCAGGAAATTAGCGGAAAAGAATGGGAAGGAACGCTTCATTTTAGCGATCCTTCTTTTATTATTGTCCCTACCGAGTGTATCTGTAAAGTGCCTCACACGGCAAGTCTATTGTGCTTTGGAGAAGAAAAAACGGAAGTAGATCCATATAAAGGATTTTTAAACAATGGTCCGTACAGACCGTCAGCCAATAATAAAATAAAGTTTTTCTTCATTGCACAGCAGCAAGATCAAAGAGTATGCCAATATTTATATGATGTTTTCATCGGCAAGGAGAAAAATGAGAAGAATGGAATACCGGATAAGCGCTTTGGATCACTTTCGAGTCATATCAAACAACCTTTTGTGACCGATCATAACGGAAGTGTTTTTTTCAACAGTATTGATACTGCCGAAAGGGAAATTATTGGCAAATTGAATCAAAAACAATTCTTACCGGAATTTACTTACGTTGGTATTTATATCAGCCCCATCCACAAGGATAGTATCGAAAGCCCATATTATGCACTTTACTATAAGATAAAAGAGATTCTACTTGATAAAGGAATCACGTCGCAATCATTCATAAAGCCTTGCACCAAAAAATATAGCATAATGCTTGTTATTATGCTCATCAAACATTATGTTTGCATAACATAATCGTAAGCAGTATGGAATTTGTAGATAGAATAGAAGAGAGCGAGCGACTGACTAAAGCACTCTTAACCTGACTCATATTGATACCCTTAGTTACAATTCTAGCTCATATTTTTCTTATAAAAAACAACGTTGGGTGTCACAAGTTCAACAAATCGATACTTGCACCCTAATAATGCTTTTAAAATATTCCGTCGGAAACACATCCTATTTATATTGCCCTTTACAACCATTAATTCTTTCATTGATTGGGGCGATTGATAGCACTTGGAGTACAAATGAAGCTCTTTCCATATCAGTTTCTGCAAGCTGGGGACAGACTGGGGACAAGCTGGGGACAAACGTCTCTGAAACTTGAGACAAATTCTCTTCAGCTGGGGACAGCTTATCTTTCTCTCCCTGTAAATGATTGTGATAAACTGATTAGCAGATTCGTTATTGACAAGCACAACCTTAGCGCCTTCTTTCATGGCCTGAATAATAGCTGAACCTAACCATCTATAGAACAATGCTTTGACACAAAAAGTACCAATTAATTGGTTGCGTTGATGAAAATTCCCTAATTTAATATCTTCGTCAAGCCGTCCGGCAAACAACCCGAAGTAATAATCCCAACACGATTCTCAAAATCAGCAAGCGAGTTGAAGCAATCTTTATGCATTTTCAACGCACAAGGGAGCCTGCTTGCTCGATAATCAAGATGTGATGCAGATGCTTCGTATCAGTCAGTACATCACGAGCGAATACAGAACAAGCAGCCAACCATATCGTCAATGAAAACATTTTCTTTACGTAAAATTTCTATGGCTTTGTGTAAATTGCTTAATAGTGACATGATATTTTAATTTCTTAGTTAATCATTTATCTATGTACTCCAACTTGACTATTGCTATCGGCAAATATGAATAAATAAATATTTATTTTAGTTTTTCCTCATATTAATATAATAAATTCAAAAATTATAAGTATTTTCGTCGTGAACTTTGATGAAAGTTCATTCTTTATTATTAAAAAATAGCGTTTTAGGACGTTACTTGTAGAAAGAAAACTACCACTTTTCTAACACATACAAGGAACGGACACGAAAACGCCTACGCATAGGCGTGGGTACGTGTTTGTTGTATGTGTGGGTATGTGGTAGTACCTCTTTCTACGACAATACTACCCACGTCTACTCTTTGTAACGTGGATAAATTGAAACTTAATGTTTAACAATTTAATATTTACGTTTATGAAGAAAGTTCTTTTTTTATTGGCAATGTTGCCTTTGATGTTATTCACAGCATGTTCATCCGATGACGAACCTAAACAAACAACTTATACATTAAAATGGAATGCTGATATTTCATCTACTTCTATTGTAAGTGTTGATGTATGGTTGTTTGAATATAACGAGAATGGTGAAATTATTGGAAACAGCACTATTAATGAAATTCAATCAGGACATGTTGAATCTTTTGTTGCAAAAGAAAAATCAGTAAAAGTAAAAGTGCAAGTAAGAATGAGTGGCGGAACTTCTAATTCCAATGAATGGGTTCAGCAAGTCTTTTATTTACAAAAAGAGGGGAATACTGACATACCAATTAATAATGAAACAATCATTGGAACAAAAGAACCTTAATCTTTTCTATTTTTATAGTATTGTTATAGGGTATATAGGGAGTTTCTAATATAAAGGGAACTCCCTATATATTAGAAACTCAGGGTAACTATATATTATTTGGATTGTGGGTGTTTGGCGATACCTCTGAACAGATAGTAGTGATAGTTTCCACACCTCTTTTATTTTAAACTGCTTTCCAAAGGGAACTGGTCAGCACAATAATTCTCGTTTATGAAATAAAATATTACATCCTTATATATACTTTGTACTCATTTGTGCCGTAGCCTGCTGCGTTTATTTGCGAGCCTAAAGCAGAAATACTACATGGTAATGAAATCCCAAGCTAATATTGCTTCAACTACAACATACAATGTAGAGTAACCACCTCAATAAATCCATTCTACTCACAATAAACTACAACTTAAGATTGTCACACAGTTTATTGTGAGTCGTATGGTTTTCTATTCTTTTAATTATTAACTCTATTTCTAGCTCAAAATTGTTATAGCAGTGAGGATATGCGTATTCTGATAACAATTTTCATCAGTCAGCTATACGCAATTCTTTCAGATAATAGTGCCTATATGAAATCTATTTCTAAAAAATGGAGCATTTCATCTTATAGTTACTTCTCGAAAATAAAAAAGATTTTTCAAGGCTATGTTATTGGAGCTTATCTGCGAACATCAGTTTCTGAAAATTAGACCTTTTTTTTCATGTAAATCAGTATCTACTTTTAACTAATTAATGTAAAATATATATTTATTCAGTATTTTTGTAATTGAAAAAATCTCTTAGAGATTAATAAAAGCTTAATCGTTATATAAAAAATACTATAATGGAAAAGAACAGCGATAACTTTAGGAATTGCAAGAAACAAGTTCATGACTGGTTATATCGTAATCAATATTGGATTATCCTGCTTTTTTTATTGATCATATTCTGGAATTTTATCAATCAAATGTTGTTGAAGTATGTTATACCGATAACATCCACTATTGCCAATGATAGTATTTTAGTGAGAATTGTTATATTTTTATTAATACTATTCTATTTTTATATTACAGATGCTTTTAAAAAGAAGTATATTCCTTGTTCACGTTACACTTTTGAATTTTCTTTTTTCTCATTTTATATTGTGACAAAGCACATAACCCCTCCTTATACATACTACCCAACAGAATCTTCTTGTGACTATGTACTGGAAAGTTTTATAATTATACTTGTCATTGAGGTTATTTTAGCATTAACTAAACCGCGTAGAAGTAATCGATTGATTATAGTGACTTTTAAATTATATCTGACTATTAAACGCTTAATTATAAAAAAAGCAAAAAGAGAAAGAAAGCTACAAGATATTAAAATAATCCCATTTTATTCCGATGTACCAACCGATAGAGATGATTTTAAAAGGGGCAAATACGCTAAACTATTACTTAATAAAATACAGGCAACTTTTGAAAAAGAAATGAAACAATCTTTTACAATTAGTATAAGTGAAGAATATGGGTATGGTAAGACTTCTTTTTTCCTCTTACTAAAGAATAAGATAAAGAAGGATAAAAATAAATCATTCATTACTATTGATTTTAAGCCATGGCTTTGTGAAAATGCCAACTCCATTATAAAAGAGTATTTTTCCTTATTAAAGAATCATTTGAAATATTATGATGGACGTTTATATAAGATAATAGAATCTTATGTTAGTAAACTTATTGACGAATTTCCAACGAATACTTTTACTGCTTCTATTAAGGCTTTACGCAGTTTTACTTCGATGGGTGATGAATACGAAAAGATTAAATTAGCCATTAATAAAATCAATAAACCAATTCTCGTTTTTATTGATGATGTTGATCGGCTACAAAAAGAAGAACTAAATATTCTATTAAAATTAATTCGCAACACAGCTAACTTTCCAAATTTATTTTATATTCTTGCGGCAGATAAGAAGAGTCTTAAAGGGATGTTAAAACAAATTGGAGTACAAGAAGCTGAGATTTATTTAAAGAAATTTATTAATTTTGAATTATTCATTCCCGGCAATGATAATGTCATCAAAAGTACTTTTAAATCTAAACTTAGAGAACTGTTGATTAATTACTATAAAACCCATAGTGACATTGATGACTTATTAAAAAAAGAAGTGGAAATAATTACTAAGTTTATTCAATCAAAAGATATTTTTAACAATTTCAGGGATTTATATCGTTTCTTAAATACATATTGTTATGCCATAGATGCTGTTAATGAGGATGTTAATCTTAGTGAAATTAATTTATCCGAATTATTTAAAGTCGAACTTATTAAGTATCTGAATCCAGATTTATACAAAATACTTAGAGATCATGACGGATGGATATTGGATAATGAAGGGGATAAGATAGTCCTGAATAATGAGGATATTCAAAAACAAATAGAAAAGCATAATAAACAGAAATATTATTTTCTTAAAAATTCACTTCAAAAGAGTAGTGATAGTGAAGAGAAAAAAGAAACAGTAGAGGAGAAAAAAACATTAAGCGAAATCATAGAAAGTCTGAATCTTAATAATGCGGAAAAACAAGTTTATGATTTATTAAAAGATTTATTTCCTTCTGGAATAAGCTACATCGACAAAAATAGCATACAAAAATTCGACAATTATTTTAAATATGTGGGTTATGGAATTAGAAAGGATGAAGTGACTTATGCTGAAGTAAAATACACACTGGTAAAAAGCCCAGGATGTAAAGATAGTGTAATGGAACAAGTCGTTAATAATAATAAATATAAATCCTTTTTAAATAAAGCAATTTATGTTAGTGAACGAGAGCAAATAGATGTTAAAATATTTTTTCAACAGCTCTTTTCATTGATTGATCAGATATGGGAAAACAAAAAAGGGAGTCTTGGAGATAACACAAATAAAACCAATTATATATATAATGATTTTTTGAATGATACCATGAAGAATATTTTTTATTATCCTTTCTCGAAAAATGATCCAGAGAAAGCAAAGCAAAATAATGATGAAAAGACAAAACTTACTAAGCTTTTTAGGGAAGATGATCATATAAATCTGCTTGTGCTGTTCTTAGATTTAATTAATGAAGAACATCGACATAAGTATTATAAATCTGATGAAGCTGTAAAATGGCATAAAATTGTTGAGGCTAGATTTTTTGTCAAAATTAAAAACAATGAAATTGCCAAAGATGAAGCAAAACTAATAAGGGAGAAATTGGATGGAATAAAAAACTGATTTAGAATTCAAAAAACTTTTAAATAATTGAGTAAAAGAAGGTATTTATAATAGCTATAGGCACCGTCCCTAATTATTTTAAGTTCTTCCGTCTTTGTGCATATAGCGGAATTTTAATAATCGAAAGTGAAGATTATCTTTCGGAGCTAGTGCTTACTTATTAACGCAACTTTTCCATTTATTCTTTTAAAAGTTGTATGATGTTTTATACCTTTGTAGATAAAACTTTTTAGTTAACAAAATTATGGAAACAAATTCCATTAGGTTTAAGGTAGACTCCCTTGTTATAGAGTTGGATCTCTGCGTAGAAAAGTCGAATGAATACAAGTAATGTGCCTTTCGGGATGAATTACCAGAGGTGTGGAGCAATGAGAAAGGGTTGGAAACAGTGGACCACTTGTTCTTTACTTTTGATCCGAAAAAGAAGATAGATGCAGCAAAGAAAATTTATACGACAACTGTTGATCTTTGTAAAATACCACGACTTGAAGAAATATACCGCAGGCAGCTCTTCTATGACCATTTCAGGAAAAATGCCATTGTGGGATGGGATTTTGTGGGTAACGTGGAGGTTTGGACAAAGGATAGCGAACAGCCGTATGAACGTGCCGTACAATACCGGAAGTTCTCACTGGCACTGCAATATAAAAGGTTTACCGAAGGGCATGAATTACAAATAGCTTTTAACGGAGTCTCTTTGGCGGGTACGGAATCTATCGGCACGCTTGACATCCAGATGGAGCATTATGATGTAGTGACGCAGGAAACCGGATTGTTAATGTTGAGAAATTAACTCCTGAAGACAAGATTGGTTTGGATTATGTTTATCCTTTAATTAACAGGGAACTGACAGTCGAATTGGGAATCACAGAGAACCGGTACCACCTTTAATACGGCGATGTTTTATGTGATAAAACAGGCCACGACCGATGAGAGCATTACCTACAGCAAGGTGTTGGTCTCATATGGCAACAAGAGATTTATCCAACTCAAAATTCCTGACATTTTTATTTCTCTTGCTTTATAGTTCTACAAAAAACAATATGTCATGTTGCTTAATTCTAACATTGGGCACAACTAGTCAATATACGAATTATTTATTACCAATCATTTGACTTTTTAATTTTACTATTTATCGTATTAATCAAATCGTTAAAATATTTGACAGTTAAAAATCTCGAATTTGATTCACTAATCAAGGAAGACAAAGGCTTTTGCATATCAAGCCTAGCCATACCTGGCAATGGCCATTCCATATAAATCTGTTTGATTGATGGTGTGTTATATCTAATCTTTCCGTCCTTAAATTGTATAACAAGGGAAAATGAAAAATCATGTCCATAGGAAGTATCACCAATCATTGTCCGATATACACCAGAAGCGTAACCATCTAATTGAACAATATTATCCCCCAAATTACTAATTACGTCTTTAGGTGATTTGTACATTGATGATAAAGTTGATATGACTGCAACCTTAATATCAGCAGAGGACATATCTGGCATTTCGTATATTACGAAATCATTAGACGGATTTTGCTCGTTAGTCAAGCCATCAGTACTAAACTTAAATAGGCATAATGAATTACTCTTTTCTCTTTCTTTTTCAATTTGTTGCACAGTTGTTTCGACTTCAGATCTTGCAGCATTCTCAGCTTCTGCCTTAGCAGCTATTTGCGTTTTTACCTTATTAGTTTTCGTTATTGCTAATTTTAACGGTCTCTTAGTTTGTCCATAATTATTAAGACAGATCAAAGACACAATTAATAATATTATATTTTTCATATCATTATTTATTATTTCATGCAAAAATAAAAAAATGAATCAAAAGACAAGCATGTTTTTACTTTATTACACCCGTAGTGCATTTAGGCAATACAGATTTTCATATTATTTAATTTATTAATCAGTTGTATAACAGTCAACTCCATAATTTGGGAATGAATTCTGGTTTTAAATCCCTCAAAAGACGGCATAACTACGGCGAATCATGAATTGGTCACACAACTGAGAGAATAAAGTTTCAATCCTTTTTCTGACTTTTCTAAACACAATATTTTGCTTAGCATATCCATGCTATTCTTAGAGCATTTTCGTGAAAGGTTAGAGTAAAACGCGGTCAAAAAGTCTCTGTCAGTTCAGGTTTGGTGGATAGTCAGAGTGTGAGCTGGGGCAATAATCGTTCACTAAAGAGCTTTGATGGCAATAAAAAAGTAAAAGGAATCAAGCTTCATGTGGTAGTGGATAAAAATGGCTTTCTGATTGCAGGCATGGTTACAGTAGTTCATATTCATGATAGCAAAGCTGCTTTTCTACTGATGCGGGTACTTAAAGATTTATGTTTTTCATTAAAAGTTATTATAGCCGATGGAGGTTGCAGAGGAGAGCTAGCTCGACAAATTTAGGATGTACTTGGATATGTATTAAAGGTTGTTATTAGTAGCTACGACAAGCAAGGATTCAGACCGGTGCAAAAACTATGAACTAACGTTTGATTTGGCAGAGAAAATGGTGAAAATTGTAGCAATAAAACTTTTAATTAATAAAATTTAAACAGAAACTAACAATCTGAATAAAAATAATTTAAATAGTAAATATCACTTTATTTAAAAAATATTATTTTTGCGTCATATATCATGAACTATATGTTTTTAAAGAGATAGAATAATGGGACAGAGTTTACATTATCATATTGAAACGTGGAAGAAATTATTACTTGACTTTGGTAAAAGAAACCGTTTAATTAACTTTAAAGATGGAAAACGTGCCAATGTTAAGATAGTTACGCCGTCTTTTGAAAAGTTGTTTGATATGGTGGCTGTACAAGAAAAAAATATTAAATTTCCATTTGCTAAGAAGGTTCAAATTGATGATGACGGAGAAGAAACGTATGACTCGATTGTCTCTGGTGATATTGAAGTTGCAGAATCTCTTGGTGAGCTACAAAAAACATTAAAGGTTTTACGATATAAAGCAAATACTGCCATCGAGGAGCAAGGAACTAATATCTTATTCCTTGTTTTCGGCCTGTTGAATTGGAAAGAACGAAATGATTCAAATCAAATTTTATTGTCTCCGATAATTCTCGTCCCCGTTAGATTGACCGTTGAATCACTAACATCTCCATATATTTTAATTCCACACGAAGATGAAATCGTTGTAAATCCAACATTGTTACACAAGTTGGAGAATGATTTTGGTATTGTCTTACCAGAATTTGATAGTGCCAAAGATGATATAGATAAGTATATTGATAGGCTGACAAAACTGATTAATAATGAGGATTGGGGTATTATTAAAGATGTACATTTGACTACATTGTCATTCCTGAAAATTAACATGTATAAAGATTTAGAGAGGAATGAAGAAAAGCTTAATTCAAACTCCATAGTTTCCGCTATTGCAGGAGAGAGTGAGCCAATATATATATCTTCTGAATTTAATAATTTTGACCATGATAAACAAGTTAAACCAATAGACACCTATCAGGTAGTAGATGCTGATTCAAGTCAGCAAGATGCAGTATTACTATCTAAACGAGGTTTAAGTTTTGTGTTGCAAGGCCCTCCAGGAACGGGTAAAAGTCAAACTATAACGAATCTTATTTCAGAAGCATTAGCTGATGGGAAAAAAATTCTCTTTGTATCAGAGAAGATGGCTGCCTTACAGGTAGTATATAATCGATTAGCGAATGTTGGTCTGGCTGATTTTTGTTTTACGTTGCATAGTCACAAAGCAAATAAAAAAGAGATTCTTCGAGAATTAGCAAATTCAATTTCGATGGATAGAAAGAAAGTTAGAGAGGAGGCGTTACTTCAACTAGATATCTTGGAACGTAAACGTGACACTCTTAACGAATACCAAGAAGAATTACATACACCTTGTTCCGAATTGAGGTGTTCAATATTCAACGTTAATGGTTTGTTGGCAAAATTGGAAAATATTCCAGAATTTATATTTGAAATAAAAGATGTTGAAAATACTACTCAAACTCAGCTGAGTGAACGCAAATACCTACTAGAAGAGCTTTCTAAAACAATTAGGAAACGTAGTGAAGATTATGTACAAAACGCTTGGCGAAACTCTACAGTCGAATATCTATCGAATGAGCTACGCCATGATATTGATTCTAATTTTTCATTGATTCTACCTATCTTGTTGGAAATTAATAATGGGATCTTAGATTGTTGTAAACAATTAAGCATTACGGCAAAGCCTTCACTTGATGGACTTCACCTATTGATTAATCTACTAAATTTGGTTGGCAAATCACCTCTTATTCCTACTAAATGGATTTTTGATGAGGATATAGATATTCTGGAAAATAACGCTAAACAATATCAGATGATAGTCGCTTCCATTACGACTATCAAGAATGAACTTAGTGCAGTATATAGTCCTGTTATCTATTCTATTGAGGGCGAATATGTAAAAAAAAATATAGTTTACAGCCTTAATGCACTCAAAAATAAGTTAAACGATCAGAGCAGTGATACAATTCTATCTAATCTAAACATATATATTTCGAATATAGATTCCTTGGCGTCAGTTGTTAACTCTGTTTATTCCACATCATACAAAATAGCTGAATTGTTAAGTGTTAGACAGCCATTAAACTTTAAGGAGGTTAAATCCCTGATTGAGTTTGCTGATCATCTTTGTGTTAAGATTTCACCGACTGAAGAATGGTTTGACGATTGTTCATTTGTAAGGATGAAACATATCGCAACTAATTGTAAAAATGCGTACGATGAAATTGTTGTTCTAAAGCAATCTGTTTTATCAAAGTTTGACAAAGAAATTTTTGATGTTGATTTTTACCCAATACTTAAACGCTTTCGTGGTGAATATGGCTCTGTTTTTAGAAGATTCAAGAGCCGTTATAAAAATGACATAAAACTCCTTAGGCAATATTTAACAAATGGTGCAAAACTTAGTTATCCAGAGGCGTTTGCATTACTAAATAACTTGAAGATTATATCTGATAAGATCGAATACCTTGAAAAAGATAGGGAATTATATATCTCATATTTTGGCTCTTATTATAATGGAGAAGATACTCTTTGGAGTATCTTAAACGATGCGCTTGATGCATTTGACAATATATGTTCATTTAATGAATATATTTCAGAGCAGGTGAAAAGAACTCTTTTGGATTGTTCTATGCCAATCGATGAGTTAGTGCGATTATGTGGAAGCTTCAATAGCGATTCGGTGAATGAAAGATTACGAGATTTGCAGACACTCGTTTCAGTTCAATTTACAGATGAGATACCTTATGATAGTTTCAGGAATGAGTTGTTCTCTATTCGTGATTTGCTCGTTATCTTGCGTGAAAAATATCATCAAATCATGGATGCCCGCAATGGCTATGCACAGTTTGAAGAGATTGTTGCAGAGCTCGACAAATTGGCTACGCAACAAGCACTAGAGCGAGAATTGGAGTCTAAGAAAGATCAGATTGTTAATTACTACGAGAATTATTATTCTGGCTTGAATACAGATTGGGACAAACTGCTCGAAGCTCTTAATTTTGCTAAGGATTTTAAGTTATTCATAGGAAAGACAAATTTGCCAAAATTGTTTGTTGATAGAATTTGTAGCGATCGTAGTACGGTCTCTTACTGCAATTTTTGCGCAAACAAATTTACAAATCTGTTAGATTCTGTTGATATACCATTAAAATGGGCGCTAGGATTATTTGAAGAGTCTGAAATGCTTGTAAAATATAATCTTGGTGATTTATGTACCCGATTCAGCATATGCAAGGATGAAAAATATTTACTAGAAGAATGGGTGGATTATTGTTCGAATAGGGAAAAATGTGAGAAGGTTGGATTGACCTCCTATCTTATCCAAGTGGAAGAAAAGTCTATTGATGTAGCTTATATCGTTGATGCTTATCTAAAACGTTTCTATCGTTTGTGGCTTGATGCCATGTTACCTCATTTTCCTGCAGTTCAAAATTTTAGAAGTAGGATGCAGGAGCAAACTATTAAGGAGTTTTGCGAATTAGATAAAATTCAATTTAAGATAGCTCAATCACGGGTCAGAGAAAAAATACTAAATGGAATACCTGATTTTAATGCTGTTACCTCAACGAAGGATGAAATAGGCATACTTAAACGCGAGCTTAATAAGCAACGCAAATTAATGCCATTACGCAAATTGTTTAATGAAATACCTAATTTGTTGACAACATTACGGCCTTGCTTTATGATGTCACCCCTTTCAGTGAGTGTTTTCTTAGAAGCACAGGGTTATAACTTCGATTTAGTAATATTTGACGAAGCATCGCAAGTCCATACAGAAGATGCTATTGGGGCTATTATGCGTGGTAAGCAAGTTATTATTGTAGGCGATGACAAACAATTGCCTCCCACGAATTTCTTTACAAAATCTCTCAATGATGATGATTTTGATGTTGATATAGCAACGAAGAATAACGACGGCGATGCTGGAGCATATGGGTCTATTCTTAATGAAGCTCTGGCAATCTTACCAGAGCGCAGCTTGCGATGGCACTATCGTAGTCGTCATGAGGATCTCATTGCTTTTTCAAATATTAAAATTTATGACAGTTCGTTAGTCACTTTCCCTTCAGCTACAGAAAAAGCTCCCGATTGTGGTGTTGAATACATTTATGTATCAGATGGAGTATATGATCGTGGCGGTAAGCGCAATAATATTATTGAATCCAAAAGAGTTGCGGATTTAGTGTTCGAGCATTACAAAAAATATCCAAATCGTTCCTTGGGGGTTGTTGCATTTAGTGAGGCTCAGCAGCAAGCTATCGATATTGCAATAAGACAAAAACGTAATCAAAACGCCATGTATGAACAATTTTTCTTGGAAGATAGAGACGAACCATTCTTCATTAAAAACTTGGAAAATGTTCAAGGCGATGAACGTGATACAATTATATTTAGTATTGGTTATGCGAAGGATAGTCGCGGAATCATACATATGGATTTCGGCCCACTTAGTCGTGATGGTGGGTATAAAAGATTAAATGTTGCTATTACACGTGCAAAATATAATGTAAAGTTAGTAGGATCAATTGTTTCAACAGATATTGATTTAGACAGAACATCTGCTGAAGGTGTGCGATTGTTGCGTTCATATATTGAGTTTGCACAGCAGGGGATGGTGGCTCTTGGAAAGGAATTGTCATATAATTATGAGCTTGATTTTGATTCTCCATTTGAAGAGGCTGTTTATAATTTTCTTGTAGACAAAGGTTATGATGTAGTTACACAAGTCGGTTGTTCGGGATTTCGAATAGATATGGGCATAAAAGATCCAACGCAAAGTGGTCACTTTGCAATAGGGATAGAGTGTGATGGCGCTACATATCACAGCTCAAGAACCGCACGTGAACGTGACCGATTGAGGCAGTCTGTGTTGGAAACTATGGGCTGGACTATCTGTCGTATTTGGTCAACAGATTGGATTAAGGATCAGAAGACAGAGGGGCAAAAACTAATTAACGCTATTGAAAAGGCTTTAGGTAAATTAATAGAAAATATTGATCCAAATGATAATCATATAGAATGTGGTATTTCATCTTTGGATATAGAGGAAGATACTGGCCAAATTGACAGTACTGAAGATGGCTATGGTTTTATTCCTTATGAGCAAGCCGACATTTCTGCGTGTGAGGAATCTGAATTATATGAATTAATTAAAATGGTGATAAAAAAGGAGCAGCCAATTCATTTCGAAGAATTGTGTCGCCGTGTTGCTCCGCTATTTGGAAATCAGAAAGCAACATCCAAAGTACGTACTGGCGTTGAGTATCAGTTTAGATGGCATTTGGCGGAAGACATTGACCGAGATGGAGATTTTATAAAGTTGAAAGACTGCGATAAAGTTCAAGTTCGCATTCCCAATTGCGCTGATGATTATGTACGCCCTATCGGTTATATCTGCAATGCAGAATTGGCAAAAGCTATGAGGGTAATTGCAAAGCAAAGTTATGGCATCATCCCAGAAGATTTATTCATTTCCACAGCTCGCGAATTTGGCTTTAGACGGACTGGAGATAATATAGTAAGTACTCTACGCAACGTGTATGATGACATGCTCAACAAAGGGAAAATTAAGGAACTTGATGGGAAGGTGTGTGTTGAGTAATATAATAATTACGGGTAATAAGGCTATCAATGGTTATGAAATCTAAGCTAATATTGCTTCAGCTACAACATTTAATGTAGAATAATCTCCTAAATAAAAGCCGTCCTACTCACGATAAACTGCAACTTAAAATTTTACACATCTTATTAAGTGACAGCTGGCTTTTTATTCTCTTAATTATTACTTTATTTCTAGCTCAAGGCTTGTTTCTATAACAGTAGGGAAAGCATATAATTTTTATAACAAATTTAGATATGAATAGCTATTAGGTATCGCGTGAAACCGCAAGTAGCAACTCGGTTTAGGATATGGGCAACACAGCGACTGCACGAATATGTCCAAAAAGGATTTAGTATTGATGATGAGCGACTAAAAGGAAATGGAAACCGTTATTTCCACAGATTATTGAAACGAATCAGGGATATTCATTCGTGCGAACGTAATTTAGGCCAACAAGTAACTGATATCTAAGCTACAGCAATAGATTATAACCCACAAACAGATATTACCTATCAGTTTTTCGCTATCGTGCAAAATAGATGCATTATGCCGTCCATCAACATACAGCAGCAGAGGTAATCTAAGAGAGTAGACTCCGATAAGTCAATGGTGGATATGATCTATTTCAAAGGAGATTACAAAACTCGGAATGATGTCAAAATTGCAAAGAACTATCTATCAGAAAAAGAATTGCAAGTCTTAATTTTGTTGGTGTCCCAATATCTTAATTTTGCCGAACTGTAAGTTATTGAACAATGTTAATGATCATATATACAACAATCAATAGAAAAATCGGGATAATATACTGTTAGTCGGCAACCGTCCCTTACTTAACAATCTAGGAACCGTTTCGCATAAACAGGCTATTGAAAAGGCTACATGGAAGATTGAAGAATATCGCCGCAAAGAAATGTGACAAGACGAAAGCGATTTTGACAGGGTAATTAAAGAATTGGAATCTCAGGCAGACGACAATAGTAATAATACATCGAAATAAATTATCTGTATTTTAAATAATTGTTTTCCATTTATTCTTTTAAAAGTTGTATGGTGTTTTATACCTTTGTAGGTAAAACTTTTAGTTAACAAAATTATGGAAACAAATTCCATTAGGTTTAAGGTGGACTCCCTTGTTATGGAGTTGGATCTGTGCGTAGAAAAATCCGATGAATACAGGCAATGTGTCTTTCGGGATGAATTACCAGAGGTGTGGAGTAATGAGAAAGCGTTGGAAACAGTGGACCGCTTGTTCTTTACTTTTGATCCAAAAAAGAAGATAAATGCAGCAGAGAAAATTTATACGGCAACCGTTGATCTTTGTAAAATACCACGACTTGAAAAAATATACCTCAGGCAGCTCATCTATGACCATTTCAGGAAAAAGGCCATTGTGGGATGGGATTTTGTGGGTAACGTGGAAGTCTGGACAAAGGATAGCGAACAGCCGTATGAACGTGCCGTGCAATACCGGAAGTTCTCACTGGCACCGCAATATAAAAGGTTTACCGAAGGGCATGAATTACAAATTGCTTTTAACGGAGTCTCTTTGGTGGGTACGGAAAGTATCGGAACACTTGATATTCAAACGGAACATTATCATGTAATAGCTGGAAACCGGATTGTGGATGTAGGGAAGCTAACCCCTGAAGATAAAGCAGATTTGGAGCATATTTATCCTGTAATTAACAGGGAACTGGCAGCTGAATTGGGAATCATAGAGAACCGATACCACACTCTAAACAAATATATAAGGACAAGAAATCTGATCCGGGAATTCATAGAGCAGGAAATTAGCAGAAAAGAATGGGAAGGAACGCTTCATTTTAGCGATCCTTCTTTTATTATTGTCCCTGCCGAAAGTATCCGTAAAGTGCCCCACACAGCAAGTCTATTGTGCTTTAGAGAAGAAAAAACGGAAGTAGATCCGTATAAAGGATTTTTAAACAATGGTCCATACAGACCGTCAGCCAATAATAAAATAAAGTTTTTCTTCATTGCACAGCAGCAAGATCAAAGAGTATGTCAATATTTATATGATGTTTTCATCGGCAAGGAGAAAAATGAGAAGAATGGAATACCGGATAAGCGCTTTGGATCACTCTCGAGTCATATCAAACAACCTTTCGTGACCGATCATAACGGAAGTGTTTTTTTTAACAGTATTGATACTGCCGAAAGGGAAATTATTGGCAAATTGAATCAAAAACAATTCTTACCGGAATTTACTTACGTTGGCATTTATATCAGCCCCATCCACAAGGATAGTATAGAAAGCCCATATTATGCACTTTACTATAAAATAAAAGAGATTCTACTTGATAAAGGAATCACGTCACAGGTGATTTATAAGGAACACCCCGGAAGCCAGGCTTTCTCCTATCATCTGCCTAATATTGAGATTGCCTTGCTGGCAAAAATAGGTGGGATACCTTGGGTGCTGAAAACACCGGACTTGCAGGATGATCTCATCATCGGAGTGGGCGCGTTTAAATCGTTGGCAATAGGAAAACGTTACATTGGCAGTGCATTCTATTTTAGCCAAAAAGGTACTTTCTGTAATTGTGACTGTTTCTGTGATGATGACTTGGAAAGTATAGCCGCACAATTGCGTAAAGCAATGCGTCTGTATGTGAGTAATGAGCGCAAATTACCAAAAAGGATTGTTATCCATTATTATAAAACGATGAGTGGAAAGGAAGCTAAACCGATTGTAAATATGCTGTATTCGCAAGGCCTGGATATACCGGTGTATGTAGTGACGATCAATAAAACGGAAGAGAGTGAAGTATTGGCGTTCGACACAGATTTTGAAGGGTTGATGCCTGTCAGCGGCACTTATGTGGAGCTAGGAAAAGGGCAGTTTCTTTTATTCAACAACACACGGTATTTGATGGATAATGAATTTAAGGGTAAGTATCATTTCCCACTAAAGATTAAAATAGCCATTGCCCCGGATGCCGGAGGAAACAGAAGAACAGTCGGTGAGGAATACGCACATCAATTGGTAGCTCAGGTTTATCAGTTTTCGCGAATGTATTGGAAATCGGTCAGCCAACAGAATTTGCCTGTCACGGTGAAGTATCCCGAAATGATGGCGCAGATTATTCCGTTCTTCAATAGTAAAGTACTTCCTGCTTTCGGAAAAAAGAATCTATGGTTTATATAATAATACAGCAAAATAACGCAAAGTAACGCAAGCCGAACGCAGTTTAAAAAGACTGCCTAAACCCTCCCTATCTTTGTGTCGTGACAAGGCAAAAGAGCTCGTGCCAAGTCCGATAACAATAATATTAATTTAAAAAAATTAAAATCATGGGAAAAATAAAGAAAGGAATCCTCGGCGGATTCTCTGGAAAAGTAGGTAATGTGATAGGCAGTTCGTGGAAGGGTATCAGCTATATGCGCTCAATGCCTCAGAATGTAACTCAAACCCGTTCGGTGGCACAGTTGGCGCAGAAGGGACGCTTTGCCCGAGTAATTGGTTTTCTGCAACCAATCACTGCTTATTTGCGTGTAGGTTATAATGGAGTTAAAGAACATCAGTCTGCTTTTAATTCGGCAGTGTCTTATGTGATTAAACAAGCCGTAACCAATGAGAGTATTACCTATAGCAAGGTATTGGTCTCACATGGTAATCTAACCCCACTAACAGAAGCCTCGGCTACTAAAAGTGATGGGAAAGTCGCCTTTATGTGGACGGACAATAGCGGACAAGGGAATGCACAAGCTACCGATTTGACTATGCCATTGGTATACAATGTCACCAAAAAGGGAGCAGTATATGCCACTCATGCGGCTACACGTGCGGAAGGAAAAGTAGATGTGACTATACCTACCACTTGGAATACCGATCATCTGGAGTTCTATCTGGGTTTGGTGAGTGAAGACGGCCTGTCACCTGCCAACAGTTTATATCTGTCCGGAAGCAATACAGATGGCGGTAATGGCTCTGGAAGTGGCAGTGGTACCGGTGGAGATGGTAAAGACGATGATCCGCTTGGATAAAC
>JGI20225J20221_1001853_pt1 | contig 18553 bp, 9 predicted proteins | sample BioMet4_FD_20221 | JGI IMG/M metagenome (IMG submission 20221) | reverse complement strand
GCGCCACTGTTTGGTGACAAACTGCTCTATTACCCGTTTGGGTACAATCTGGCTCAAAAAATACGTGACAAAGAACTCACTATTCGCATGATTCCGCGCATGATTCCTTCTCTGGAGGAAGACCTGACCAAAACAGGCGCAAAAAGTGTCTTTTTAAGTGGGGAAGCCTTTTTCGGAGATTACAATTCCGCCTACAGTGAAGCCTATCCGATTGCCAGATTTGTTGAAGCGTTATTTTCAAACTTCGAAGTATATATAATTGTTCTTTTTCGTTCACAGCCCAATTTTTACGAATCAATGTATTGACCTGCCCGGGCCTTTTCGGACCATCTGAAACTTGAGAAGGTGACTCCCGACGACGAAGAGGGAGCCATGAGAAAGGGACGCTTTTCGGAAGAGCAGATGGTCGGCATCCTGCGCGAGGCCGACAAGGATCCGGTAGCTCAGGTCGCCAAACGCCACGGCATCAGCGAGCAGACGATCTATGGCTGGCGGCAGCGTTTCAGCGGTATGAATGCCGACGACGTCAAACGCCTGCGCCAGCTGGAGCAGGAGAACACGCGGCTCAAACGGCTCCTGGCCGAACGAGACCTCGAGATCGAGGTCATGAAGGAAATCGCCGCAAAAAAATGGTAGGCGCACCCGCCAGACGCCGGCAGGTGGTGTTTGCGCAGCGACGCGGACTGTCGCAGCGCAAGGCGTGTGCGCTGTTTTCCGTTTCCCGATCGACGCTTGGCTATGCGTCGCGCATCGAGGCCCGCGATGGCCCGCTCCTTGCGGCCATGAAACAGCTGTCTGACCAATTCCCCCGGTTCGGCTACCGGCGGATACTGGTCNTTATGGAGCAACTGGGGCACACCATGGGACCAGACAAGGCGTTGCGCCTCTGGCAAAAGGCCGGATTGCAGGTGCCCCGAAAGCGTCCGCGCAAACGTGTGGCGCACTCGCGGCCTCGGCCGCAATTGCCGTCAGGGGCCAATGAAGTCTGGGCCTATGACTTCGTGCACGATGCCTGCGCCAATGGGCAGCAGCTCAAATGCCTTACGATCATTGACGAATATACGAGGGAATGCCTTGCCATTGACGTTGCCGGGAGCATCCGGTCAAACCGGGTGATCGAAGTCCTGTCGCGCCTGGTCAGCGAACGCGGCGTGCCGCATCACCTGCGTTCGGACAACGGTCCAGAGTTTGTCTCCAAGGCGCTCCTGCGCTGGGTGGCGAACCAAGGGCTTGAAGTTGCCCTGATCGATCCTGGCAAGCCCTGGCAGAACGGGATGGTCGAAAGCTTCAACGGCAAATTCCGGGACGAATGCCTCTCTATGGAGTGGTTCCGCTCCCGGATGGAAGCCAAGGTGGTCATCGAGGATTGGCGCAGGACTTACAACGAGGTGCGGCCGCATTCGAGCCTCGGAAAAATGACGCCGATGGCCTTTGCACAGATGGTCGGCAACAACTTAAACCAAGGAGCCACCCTCAGGAATTGACTGGTCCGAAGAATGCCGGCAGGTCACTCAATGGCGGAGTTTGGAAATTGAGACTACTGCGTAATTCTCTCCGAGGTCTGCCTGCCCCGTTCTTCAGGTTCTCGAGTCGGCAATCGTAGCCGATTTTCCTCCAGGTTCAGAATGTTTTCGCCCCATCGGCGGCATTTGCCAGCCAACGGACGCACGTCCGCTCAGCAGGCGAGCCTGAGGACCGCTTTTTTCAGGTTGAAGGCCATGGCATTGAGCAGGAACTCCAGTTCGATCTTAGCCAGACCGAGATATCGGGCTCGAAAGAAGCCGTAGCCACGCTTGAGAGTGCCGAAGGCGCGCTCCACCTTTGAGCGAACGCTGCTGACTTGGCGATTGGCGGCTTTTTCGGCGAGCGTCAGTTCCCGATTGCGGGCAGCCTTGTACATGATGCCATCCGAGAGGCCCCGGACCGCAAGCACGTACCGGTTCAGTTGGCTGCTGTACCCCTTGTCCGCGTAGACACTCTCGCCAGCTCGCGCGCCGACTTCATCCAGCACCGTGACGAATTCTTCCGTGTCGGACCGATTGGCCGGCGTGGCATGACCACCGAGCACAAAACCATCCTGACTGTCCGTGGCGGCGTGGATTTTGTAGCCGTAATACGCCCGGTTGCCCTTGCGCAGCCAGGCCGCGTCGGCATCGTCGGAGTAGCTGATGGTCACATCCGGCGCGTCACCGGCATCTTCCTCGCGNTCCTCGGGNAGCACGTCGAGAACCTTGANNGGACGACGNGCGGAAGAAACGACGCTGGCATCGACAATGGTCCCTTCGCGGACCAGAAGTCCCTGGCGTTCCANCTGATGGTTGAGTTTGTCCAGCNACCGCTTGAGNATATTACGCTCCACNAGGCTCTGGCGGAAACGNCANATTGTGGTGGAGTCCGGCACCTCGTCGTGGTCCAGGGAAAGGCCCGTGAACCGGACAAAGGACAGGCGATCGCACAAGGCCTCTTCCACCGCCATGTCGCTGAGGTTGTACCACCGTTGGAGCAGAAGAATCTTGAACATGAGCAGCGGCGGATAGGCCGGGTTGCCGACGGCATTGACCACCCGCTTGAGCTTTTGGCGAAGCACTTTTTCGATGGGTTTCCAGTCGATAAGGCGATTGATCTCGTCCAGGAAGCTGTCCTTGTGCTTGCGGCGAGCGGCAACATAGTCGGCAATACCGGGCTTCTTGGAAGTACGTTCACTCATGGTCGCCTCCATCGTTTTGGATGGAGAAAATATACATCAACTACTTAAATTTACAATAGTTTATTGAAATTTTCCGTGCATCGGTCTCAACCTGGGAAACGGGGCTGCAATGACAAGGGGGCTCTTATGTTTTCGGTCCTGCTCCCTGCATTGACGAATGGGATCATGTGCTTTACCGTTCAAGAAGTTCGTTGGAGGAACGAGGCCACGAACCGGCAGCCTTCTGCCAGCGGCAGGGAGCCGTACTAACCCCGCCGACTCCCTAACAAAAANCGCCATACGAGACAGACAGGATCATTTGGGCCAGGCGGGGGAGGCCGTCAGTCATTCACGGTATCGATTGCATATGCGGAGATTCCGGTTTTTCTCGCNCCGGAATCCATCACCGACAGATTCTGCCTTTATCCCCATTACGATTCCTTCAGNAAGGATTTCGTGCTTTTTTACGTCTGGGCTGGGGAGACGCTGCGCCGCGCAGTGTGTAATCGGTGACGCCACCGGCCTCCCGGGCAAATGCATGGCCAAAATGATTCAATGACGCTATGGTACCGGCAGCAATGCGCGCGGACTTTGCAATGGTTGGTCTGAATTCGTGCACGACGTGAAAAAGGACAACGCATGAAGGTTGCCATAGTTGGGGCGGCATGCCGGCTCCCGGGCGGCGTTTCTTCCCTTGACGCCCTGTGGGAGTTACTGGCTGGCGGCATCGATGCCGTACGCGAGATCCCCCTTGAACGTTTCGATGTTGAGGCTTTTGTACATCCCGAGCGGAGCGCGCCGGGCCGTTCCTGTACGTTCGCCGCCGGCGTGCTCGATGACATTGAAAATTTCGATTTTTCCTTTTTTGGTATTTCCAAAAAGGAAGCCGAATACATGGACCCCCAGCAGCGGCTTCTGCTGGAGTTGGCCTGGGAGGCCCTGGAGGATGCCCAGATCCGGCCGTCGTCCCTGGCCGGCTCCGATACTGCTGTGTTTGTCGGTTCTTCCTCCCTCGATGCCAGCATGTTGCGGGCCGACGATCCCTGCGTCATCGGTCCCTATTCCATGATCGGCAATACCTTGAGCCTGTTGGCCAACCGTATTTCCTACCTGCTCGACATCCATGGGCCAAGCCTGACCATCGATACCGCCTGCTCCTCGTCCCTGGTGGCTCTCCACCAGGCCTGCCAGGTCCTTGCCCGCGGCGAAGCCCGGATGGCCATTGCCGCCGGGGTCCACATCCTGTGTTCGCCCCTGCCCTTTGTCGGTTTTTCCAAGGCCCACATGCTGTCCGCCAACGGCCGCTGCAAGGTCTTTGACGCCTCCGCCGACGGCTATGTCCGGGCCGAGGGCGGCATTACCTTGCTGCTCAAGCCCCTTGAGGACGCCCTGGCCCAGGGGGATCGCATTCTGGGGGTCATCGTCAAGACCGGCGTCAACACCGACGGCCGCACCCCCATCGGCATCGCCTATCCCAACCAGCAGGCCCAATACGAACTCATGCGCAGCCTCTACGCCGCGCCCGATCTCGATCCCCGCAACGTCTGCTACCTGGAAACCCACGGAACCGGCACCACCGCCGGCGATCCCGTCGAAGCCCGCGCCATCGGCGAGGTTTTTCGCGAACTGCGCCCCCAGGGCGCGCCCCTGCTCGTGGGCTCGGTCAAAAGCAATATCGGCCACCTCGAACCAGCCTCGGGGCTGGCGGGATTGCTCAAGACCCTGCTCGTACTGCAAAAGGGCGCCGTACCGCCCAATCTCCACCTGACCGCGCTGAATAAGGATATCGACGCCGACACCCTGGGCCTGCGCATCCCGACGGACGGGTTGACCCCCTTGCCCGCCACTCCCGGGCCGCGCCTGGCCGGCGTCAGTTCCTTCGGTTTCGGTGGCGCCAACGCCCATATCGTTCTGGAGCAGGCCCCCGCGGTCCCACCAGACCAGGAGATCGAACCCGAGGCGCCGGCCGACCAACCCCTGCCGCCGCTTTTGCTTTCGGCCCACAGTCCGGCCAGCCTGGCCGCCCTGGCCTCCGCCTGGGCCGGGCGACTCGAGGGCATCGACCGCGCGTCGTATAGCCGTCTGGCCGGGCGCACCGCCCTGTGCCGCGACCATCTCAGCCACCGCCTGGTCCTGTCCGAACCCGATCTCGACCACCTGTGCCGGGACCTGCGCGATGTGGCGGCCGGCCGCGCCCCCGAGCCCGGACAGCCTGGCCGCATCGACGGCGAGGTCCTGGGCGGCCGACCGCGCCTGGCCTTCGTCTTTTCCGGCAACGGGGGACCCTGGCCGGGCATGGGCCGGGACGTGCTGCTTGGCGACGAGGCCGCCGCCGCGGCGCTGGATCGGGTCCAGGACGCCCTGGCCCCGCTGGTCGGCTTCGACGTCCGGGCCACCCTGCTTGGCGATCCTGCCGCGCAACGTCTGGATCGCATCGAGGTGGTGCAGCCCCTGCAATTTGCCTTGCAGGTTTGCCTGACCGAGGCCCTGGCCGCCCGGGGCGTGGTCCCGGACATGACCCTGGGCCATAGCATCGGCGAGGTGGCCGCCGCCTACGCCGCCGGCGCCCTGGGCCTGGAAGACGCCTGCCGGGTCATCGCCGTCCGGAGCGTCCTGCAAGCCGAAACCCGCGGCCAAGGCGGCATGGCCGTGGCCCAGCTCGGCGCCGAGCAGGCCGCCGAATTGCCCCAGGTCCGATCCGGGGCGCTGTGCCTGGCCGCTGTCAACAGCTCCCGCTACGTCACCCTGTCCGGTCCCGTCGCCGCGCTGGACGAACTGGCCGCGCACATGCGCCAGCACCGGCTGGTCTGCCGCCGCCTGGACCTGGAACACCCCTTTCACAGCCCGGCCATGGACCCCTTGCATGACCGGCTCGTGGCCCGGCTGGCCGGACTCTCGCCTCGGGACGGACAGGCTCAGTTTTTCTCCACCGTCACCGGCACCGTTTTGTCCGGCCGACAGCTTGGGCCCGACTACTGGTGGCGCAACATCCGCCGCCCGGTTCAGTTTGCCGCCGCCGCCACCGAGGCCCTGAACGCCGGCGGACGCATCCTGGTCGAACTGGGTCCCGACAGCCTGCTGTCCTCGTTTATCAAGACCGCCCGCGATGAGCATGCCGGCAGTTCGGCCTATTTGCCCAGCCTGCGCCGCAATCACCAGGATCCCGGCCTGGTCGACGACCTGTGGCGCCGCATCCACGTTCTCGGCGGCGCGGTGGATCTGGGCCGGTTTTTCCCCCGTCTCCCCCGGCGGGTGGCCTTGCCCGCCTATCCCTGGGACCGCGAACCCTGCCAGGTCGAACCCACGTCCGAATGTCTGGGCCTGTTTCGTCCCAAAACCCCGGCCCATCCCCTGCTCGGCCGCCGGTTGCGGCCCGATCTGTCCGTGTGGGAAAACGTCCTGGACATCCAACGCCAGTCCTTTCTGGGCGATCACCGTCTGGACGCCGACGTGGTGCTGCCCGGAGCGGCCGCCATTGAAATGGCCCTGGCCGCTGCCCGCGAACTTCACGGACCGGCCCCCGTGGAAATCGAAAACCTCGAGTTTCGCCAGCCGTTGCCCCTGGCCAAGCCCCGCCTCGTCCGTCTGACCCTGGACCCGGGCGGTGATTTCCGACTGGAAAGTCGCGAACACCTCCACGCCGCGCCCCTGGTCCTGCACGTCCAGGGTCGGATCGTGCCCGGGGCCGTCGCCGCCAGCCCTCGGACCCTCCCGGAGGAAGCCGGCTGCGGCGAAGAACAGGACATGGCCGATCTCTACCGCCGCGGCCGCGAGGCCGGACTGGCCTTCGGACCGGCCTTCCGGCCCTTGACCAGGGTTTGCCGGCGCGGTGACCACGCCTTGGGATGCCTGGAACTGCCTCCCGGCGCCGACAGCCCGGCCATGATCCTGCATCCGAGTCTGATCGACGGCGGCTTCCAAATGCTGCTGGCCCTGGCCGATTGGGACCAGCCCTGCCAGTCGCCGGTGGTCTATCTGCCCCTGCGCGTGGGACGTTTCCGGCTGCTCGCACCGGGCCGGCCGGCCCGGGCTACGGCCGATCTCACCCGGCGTGGAGAACGTTCCCTCGCCGCGGACTTCGTCTTTTTTGACGCTGACGGACGCGAACTGGCCCGGGCCGAACACTGCCGTTTCAGCCGCTACATGACGCGCGACAACGCCGCCCGGCAGCAGCACGTCCATGTCATGGCCGCCTTTCCCGCCCGCCATCCCCGCGACGACGCTCCGGCCGTCTGGCCAGCTCCGGCCGCCCTGGCCGCCCGCTTTCGCCCGGTCCTGGCCCGGCGCCTCGCCGCCCAGGGCGAAGCCCGGCGACGGACCGAAAGCAACCCTTTTTGCACCGCGTTCCTGATCGCCCGGCTTCACCGGGCCCTGAGCGCCCTTTCTCTTGGGCCGGCCCCCTTTTCTCTGGCGCAACTGGTGGCCGCAGGCCGTCTTTGCGACCAACGCCTGGCCTATCTGGCCAGCGCCTTGCCGCTGCTGGCCGACATGGACCTCGCCCGGTCCGAGCCAAACGGACGGTGGCGCTTGCTGCCCACCAATTTGCCCCCGGATGCGGCCTTGTGGCGTGAGGCCTTGCGCGACTATCCCGACCAGGCCGGCCTGCTGACCGCCCTGGCCGACTGGAGCCAGGGCCTGGACGATACCCTGGCCGGTCGCGGCGATCTGCCGTCCTTCCCCCGGTTCGGGGAGGACCGGCGCCAGGGACGCGACGCCCTGGTTGCGGTGGTGGCCGGACTGGTCGGCGACCTGGGCCCTGGTCAGCCCGTGCGCATCCTGGAAGTCCGGGCCGGCACCGGACAGCTCGCCCGGTCCGTGCTCGACGCCTTGCCCCCCGGGCGCGTCCGCTACGTGGCCACCGATCCCCAGGAAACCCGAGTCGAACAGCTTGCCGCCTCCCTGGCCGGCCGACCCGGTTGCGCCGCCGTCCGCTTCGATCCCGACGAGCCCGGACACGGCCTTGCCGAAGACGGCTTCGATCTGGTCCTTCTCGCCTATGCCGGGGCCGATCTCGACGACCCGGCCCGCACCCTGGAACGCCTCCATGACCGCTTGCGTCCCGGCGGCCTCCTGCTTGTCCTCGACGACACCCCGCTGCCCCTGCGGCAATTGCTGTGTGGCCAGGACCCGGGCTGGTGGCGCGAGGAAGAGGACGCCGACCGCCCCGAACCCAGGCTGCCCCAGCCCACGCAGTGGGCCGCCCTGCTGGACCGGGCCGGTTTCGAGCACTGCGCCCGCCTGGGCAACGACGCCCCGGACGCCGACGGCTGTCTGCTGGCCGCCCGCAAGTCCGATCGTCATCTTGCCGCCGAATTCGTCCCAGCGAACCGTCGGTTCGTGTTGCTCGCCGACGCCGCACCGTCCCCGGCCGTCCCCGGCCTGCTCGACGCCCTGACCACCGCCCTGGTCCAGGCCGGCAACCCGCCGGTCCTGGTCTCTGCCGGTCCGGATTTCGACGGGACCGACCCGGTCCGCCCGGTCCTTGATCCCCAAAATCTCGACCACTGGACCCGGTTGTGGGACCTGCTCGCCCGGGACGCCGAGCCCGACCGTCCCGTGGAGTGCGTCCATCTGCTTGGCCTGGACAGCGATCCCGAACCCGCGCTCGAGGACCTGGAGGCCGTTTTGACCCGGCGGGTGGTTTCGGCCAGCCTGCTGGTCCGGGCCTGGAGCGAGGCCCCGCAGCCGGTGGCGGCCAGCGTGTGTCTGGTCACCGGCGGCGGTCTGCCCCTGCCCGGCCAGATGGCCCGGCTGGCCCCGTCCCAGGCCGGCTTGGTCGGTTTTTTCCGGGTCTGCTGCAACGAGGCGGCCAGCCTGACCCCCCGGCTGGTGGACGTCCAGCCCGACGCCGCCGGCCAAGTGCCCCTGGCCGCGGCCGTGCGCGAAATCCTGTGCCCGGTCGGGCAGACGGCCGACGCCGAACCGGAAGTCATACTGACCCCGGCCGGCCGTTTCGTGTCCCGGCTGGTGCCCCTGGATCTTCTCGATCGGGCCGATTCCGGGAGTCTGACCGGACCCGTGGCCCTGTCCCTCGACGGCCAGGGCCATCTCGACGACGCCGTGTGGCGCCGGGTGCCGGACAAGATCCCGGGACCGGGACAGGTGCGCATCGAAAACGCCGCCGCCGGCGTCAACTACCGTGACGTCATGTACGCCCTGGGCCGCATTCCCGAGGAGGCCCTGGAAGGTGGCGCCTCGGGCCCGGGACTGGGTTTGGAATGCGCCGGCGTTGTGTCGGCCGTGGGGGAGGGCGTTACCGATTTGCATCCCGGCGACCGGGTGTGCTGCCTGGCCGGCGGCTGCTACGATTCCCAGGTCCTGGCCGCGGCGCAGACCGTGTTTCCCCTGCCCGACAGCCTGGATTTCGCCGCTGCCGCCACCATTCCCGTGGCCCATTTCACGGCTTATTACGCCCTGACCGAATTGGCCCGGCTGGCCGAAGGGGAATCGATTCTCATCCACGGTGGGGCCGGTGGCGTGGGCCTGGCCGCCATCCAGCTGGCCCGACAGCTGGGGGCGAACGTCATGGCCACGGCCGGTTCGCCCCACAAGCGCCGTTTTCTGGCCGCCTTGGGCGTGGAACACGTGTTCGACTCGCGCAGCCTGGATTTCGAGGATCAGGTGCGCGCGGTCACCGACGGGGCCGGACTGGACGTGGTGCTCAATTCCATTGCGGGCGAAACCCTGCAAAAAAGCCTTGGGTTGCTGAAGCCCCTGGGGCGGTTCCTGGAACTGGGCAAGGTCGATTTCTACGCCAATACGCCTCTTCGCATGCGTCTTTTACGCGAAAATATTAGCTTTTTCGGAATAGATCTGGATCAGGTGGTCCGGGAACGGCCGGCCCGCTGTCGCCAGCTTTTCGCCGCCATGCTGGAATGCTTCGCCCGTCGCGAACTCACCCCCCTGCCCTTTGCCTGCTCTGCGCGCGGGTCCGTTACCGAGGCCTGGCACGCCATGCGCCGTTCCAGCCATCTGGGCAAGCTGGTGGTGGTGGCCGAGGAGCCGACCCCGGCCGTGCGGGCCCCCGAAGCCGGCCATCTGCCCGCCCTGCGTCCCGACGCCGCCTATCTGGTGACCGGCGGCCTGGGCGGCCTGGGGCTGACCGTGGCCAAACGCCTGGCCCAGGCCGGGGCGCGCCATCTGGTGCTGGCCGGCCGCAGCGGCGCCGCCACCGCGATCGCCCAGGCCACCGTGGCCGAACTGGCCGCGGGCGGGGTGCGCGTGGACGTGGTGGCCGTGGATCTGGCCGATTGCACCCGGGCGAAGGCCGTCTTGGCCCCGTATCTGGCCGGCGGCGCCACGCCCCTGGCCGGTCTCGTCCATTGCGCCGGCATCCTGCGCGACGCCACCATCGCCAATCTGACCCCGGCCGACATCACCGCCGTGCTGCGGGCCAAGGCCGTGTCGGCCTACCACTTGCACTGGCTGACCCGCGACCTGCCGCTTGATTTCTTCGTGCTGTTTTCTTCCGCCACGACGGTCATGGGCAATCCCGGCCAGGCCAACTACGTGGCCGCCAACACCGTGCTCGAAGCCCTGGCCGCCCAGCGCCGCGCGCGCGGCCTGCCGGGCGTGAGCCTGGGCTGGGGCCCCATCACCGACGTGGGCATGCTGGCCAGCCGGCCGGACGTTCTCGAATCCCTGCGCCGCGTCACCGGCGCCGTCGGCCTGACCGCCAACGGGGTCATGGATTTCGTCGAACGCTACGGCCAAAGCGCTCTTCCCAACCTGCACGTGTTTCGCATGCAGTGGCGCCGGCTGGCCCGTCTGCCTTACGTGGCCTCCCCGGTCCACGCGAGCCAGGCCCGCGCCTCCGGCGACGCCGCCCCGGCCGATCACGACGACTTCCGCCGGACGCTGGCCGAACTGCCCCACAAGGAGGCCGTGACCCAGGCGGTGGCCCGCCTGTCCCAGCATATTGCCCATATCCTGCGCCTCCCCCCCTCGCGGTTGCGCCAGGACAAGCCGGTGGGTGAGCTGGGCATGGATTCCCTGATGTACGTCGAGCTGAGCCTGGCCATCGAGGAGACTTTCGGCGTGGACCCGGCGAGCTTGAGCCTGAATAAGGAGATCACCATCCTGACCCTGGCCGGCCGCATTCTGGGCCAAATTAGGGCCGAGGACACTCCCAGCGAGGCCCAATCCGTCGCCGAGGCCATCCGCACCCAACATGGCCTCGATTTGTCCCAAACCCAGGCCCGACGTCTGCTTGAGGCTGAGCAGCCGGTCTGGCCCAACCGGTAAGTTCCGCGAGGTCAAGCTATGCCCGATACCCCGCCCCGTTCCGCCGCCCTCGATGCCGGCGAGCGCCAACGCCTGATCGCCCGCATGCGCGACAAACTGGCCAGTCACGATCCCGGTCCGGATCTCGCTGCGACCGCTGCGGGAGCCAGCCCGGCCACCGGCGGCTTCGAGCAGTTTGCCGACGTCAAAAAAATCCATCTCCACCGGGCCGTGGCCAAGCAATGGGGCATCGACGAACTGTATTTTCTGCCCCACGACGGCCTGGCCAAGGACACCACGCGCATCGCCGGCAAGACCTATCTCAACTTTTCCACCTACGACTATCTCGGCTTAAACGGGCATCCCGAGGTCAACGCCGCCGCCCAGGCGGCCATGGAGCGCTTTGGCACCAGCGCCTCGGGCAGCCGCCCGACCTCCGGCGAACGCCCCCCCCACGGTGAACTCGAACGGGCCCTGGCCGCACTCCACGGCGCCCAGGCGGCCGTGGCCTACGTCAGCGGCCACGCCACCAACGTCTGGACCATCTACCAACTGTTTAAAAAGCGCGATCTCGTCTTGCACGACAGTCTGGCCCACAACTCCATCATCCAGGGCGGCCAGATCAGCGAGGCCACCCGGTTGTCGTTTCCCCACAACGACCTCGACGCCCTGGACCGGCTGCTTGCCGACGAACGCCGCCATTTCAAGCGCGTGCTTATCGTCACCGAGGGGCTGTTCAGCATGGACGGCGATCTGCCCGACCTGCCCCGGCTCATCGAACTCAAAAAACGCCACGACTGTTTTCTCATGATCGACGAAGCCCATGCCCTGGGGGTGCTCGGCGCCACAGGCCGCGGCGTGGCCGAACATTTCGGGGTTGATCCGGGCGAGGTGGACATTTGGATGGGCACCTTGAGCAAGGCCCTTTGCGGCTGCGGCGGCTACATCGCCGGTCCCGCCCCCATGGTGGAGTGCCTCAAATACTTGGCGCCGGGCTTTTTATACAGCGTGGGCATGTCCCCGCCCCTGGCCGCGGCCAGCCGGGCCGCCCTGGAAGTCATGCTGCGCGAGCCCAGCCGGGTGGCCCAGCTGGCCGACATCAGCCATTTTTTCATGGACTACGCCCACGGTCTCGGGCTGGACACCGGCCGGGCCGCCGGATATGCCATCATTCCGGTCATGATCGGCAGTTCCATCGAGGCGGCCATGCTCGCTTCACGCCTGTTCGCCGCCGGGGTCTACGTCATGCCCATTATCTTCCCCGTGGTGGAGGAACGGCAGGCCCGGCTACGCTTTTTCCTGACCAGCCTGCACACGCGCGCCCAAGTGCGCCAAGCCTTGGATCTGGTGGCGGAACTGCTGCCGGCGGTACGGCGAGACGTGGCGAGCCTGGCCGAACAGCGCCCACAGCCCGACGACAGGGACTCCCATGGCGCAACGCGCTAATTTTTTTCCGTCCCCTCCGGGCATCGGTGTATCCCTGCGCCAGGCCGATGCCCGGCCGGTGCCGGCGGAGGCCGATGCGACCCGGTCTTCGGCGCGCCCCCGGCCCGGAACCGCCCCTGGGGACCGGTCTTTTCTGTTTCTCCAGGGACCGCAAAGCCGGTTTTTTCGTCGCCTGGGCCTGGCCTTGGTCGCGCGCGGCGCCCGGGTGCTCAAGGTCAATTTCTGCGGAGGCGACGTGCTGCATTGGCACGGGGAGCACACCGTTGCCTATCGCGGTTCCCGGCTGGACTGGCCGACCTGGGCCGCCGCCCTGCTCGACCGGTATCAGGTCACCGACATCCTGCTGATGGGCGACAAGCGGCCCCTGCACCACGACGTCATCTGCCTGGCCAACGCCCGGGGGCTTGCGGTGCACGTTTTGGAAGAAGGCTACCTGCGCCCGAGCTACATCACCATGGAACGCGGCGGGGTCAACTCCAATTCCCCCCTGCCCGACAGTCCCGAGGCCGTGCGGGCCGCCGCCGCCGCCCTGCCCGAACCCGAACCCTACAACTTCATTCCCGACAGCCTGCGCATCCGGGTACGCGACACCGCCAAGCACCATTTCGGTAACGCCGTGCTGCTGAGCCTTTTTCCACACTACCACACCCATCGTCCCTACTGCATCGCCCGGGAACTGGTCGGCTGGATTCCCCGCTATTTTACCCTCTCCCGGCGACGACGACAGGCCGTGTCCGCCGCCGCCGACCTGTTTGCCGCGGATGTGCCGTTTTTCCTGTTTCCCCTCCAGCTCGACGCCGACATGCAGGTGCGCTCGTATTCCCACTTCGGCGTGCTCGACTCCATCATGCAGGTGCTGTCCTCGTTTGCCGCCGATGCGCCGCCCGACACCCGGCTGTTGGTCAAAAACCATCCCCTGGACAACGGGCTGATCGACCTGCGCCGGTTCGTGGCCAATTTCGCCCAGGCCGCCGGCATTGCCGACCGGGTCGTCTATGTCGACGGCGGCCCGGGCAAGTTGCTTATGGAACATCCCCGCTGCCAGGGCGTGGTGGTCGTCAACAGCACCATGGGTCTCGAAGCCATGGCCTTGTCCCGGCCGGTCTATTCCTTGGGACGGGCGCCCTATGCCATGCCCGGCCTGGCCGTGACCCCCGCCGAAGCCGAATTGGGCCACTTTTGGCAGGCGCCCCGGCCGGTGGACGAATCGTTGCTGTCCGATTTTATCCGGGTGCTGCGCCATCACGCCCTGATCGCCGGAAATTTCTACACGGCCGAAGGCATCGACGTGGCGGTGAACGGGATCTGTCGCCGGCTGGGGCTGGTGGTCTCGGAGGGACGGCCGTAAGTTACCCGTCCATACCTTTTCAAGGAGCCTCCATGTCCCTTTCCCTCGGCCAGGCCGATACCGACGACGCCGAAGCCATGGCCAGCATCGTGCGCGACACCTCGGGCGGACTGGTGGATTACTTGCTGTCGGGACTGTCACGGCTGGTGACGGCCCAGGATCTGCTGACCTCGCTCATCATGGAACCGGGCAATCCGTTCAGCTGCGAAAACGCCCTGGTGCTGCGCCAGGGTGACGCCCTCGCCGGGCTCCTCCTGGCCTATCCGGCCGAGCTGCACCGGCCGCCGGACATCCTGCGCCGGGTGGTCTCCGGGCGCAAACTGCGCCACATCGCCGGCTTGCTCGAAGGGGCCTGTCCCGACAGCCTCTACATCAACACCCTGTGGCTGGATGCGTCCTACCGGGGCACGGGCCTCGCCGACGATTTGTTGCAGTGCGCCCGGATGCTGGCCAGCGAGCAGGGGCTGACCAGCCTGAGCCTCAACGTCTGGGCGGACAACAGCCGGGCCCTGCGCTTTTACCAGCGCCATGGCTTTACCACCGTGCGCCACTGCGACATTGCCTATCAGGCCGACCTGCCCCACCATGGCGGCAATTTCCTGATGCAACGGGATTTGTCCCCTCTTGGGGCCGGGAACGAACGGAGCAACGGCTGACATGCGCCATCTGCTTTTGACCGGTGCCACCGGCGGCATAGGCCAAGCCCTGGCCCTGGTCTATGCGGGTCCGGGCTGGCGGTTGACCCTGTGCGGACGCGACACGGCCCGTCTGGTCGCCCTGTGCGGGGCCTGCCAGGCCCAAGGAGCCGTGGTGACCCCCCTGGTGCTGGACGTGCGTGATGGGGAGGCGGTGGCCCGAGAGCTTCGGGCCGCGGATGACGCCTGGCCCGTGGACACGGTCATTGCCGGGGCCGGGGTGTCCGCCTCCGTGTCCCCGGAGGGCAGGGGGGAGAATCCGGTCGACGTGCGCCGGTTGTTCGGGGTCAACGCCCTGGGCGCGGCGGAAACGTTGTCCGCCCTGGCCGAGCGTCTGCGTCTGCGCGGCGCCGGCCGGCTGGCGGTCATCAGTTCCCTGGGCGGCTATCACGGCAGCCCGTTTTCCCCGGCCTACAGCGCCAGCAAAGCGGCCGCCCGCGTCTATGGCGAGGCCTTGCGCGGCTGGTTGGCGCCCTATGGGGTGACGGTCACGGTGGTCTGCCCGGGTTTTGTCGATTCGCCCATGAGCCGGCGCTACCGGGGGAACAAACCGCAGTTGTGGGACGCGCGCAAGGCCGCCGTCGTCATCCGCGACGGCATCGAAAAAGGCCGCCCCCGGGTGGATTTCCCCTGGTCGCTGGCGCTGGGGGCGCGGTTGCTCGGTCTGCTGCCCCCCCGCCTGGCCGATGCCATCCAACGCCGCTATTTTGCCTTTAGCGTGGCCCCTGACGCCGAAACCGCGGGCTCGGGATAGGCTGGGTTGCCGACGGCATTGGCCACCCGCTTGAGCTTTTGTCGCAGCACTTTCTCGAGCGGTTTCCAGTCAATGAGGCGATATCAGACTGCCATCAACGCCGTTCTCCGGACATTCGTAGAGAGCCAGGAGCGTGGAAAGAGGACATAGCAGTTCTGACGCACAAGGAATACGACAAGGGCGCCTGGAAGAGGGGATAGAAATGAACTGCACCACCCCGACTGTTGACCCCGCCGCCATCCTTCAGGCTTGGATGCCGTTCAAGTTTGGGAGTCTGGCGCACACCATATTCTTTTGCGCTCTGGTCGTGGCGGCTTCCGTTCTAGGGTAATCTCCAGCCGTGGACCTTGCTGGTTTCGGTATTGGGGAAGGGGTAGCAAAAGCCGTTTTTGACTTGCCAGCCATCGCCCTGTCAGCGCATGAGCCGTTGCAACTCGCCCTGGGTGGCGAGCTGGTACACGGCCTTGCCCTCCTTGCTTGTGGCCCCAGCCAGCATACCCCCCGACGGCTCAGGAGACCCGGTCGCGCCCATGCAAACCGTAACCAGGTGAAACACCATGCACCGTTTCCTGTGGGTCTTTTTCCCTGTTTTCCTGGCCGCCGTCAGTCTGGGGCCGGCCTTCGCCGCCGACCGGGACCCGGCTTGCCAAGCGGTCCGCGAGTGCGTCAACCGGGAGGTCGACGCCGGTGCGGCGCTGCAACGCTGCCTTGATCATCCGCCCGCCGACGGGCAGGTGACCCTACCGCCCGGCGTGTACCGGGTGCTGACCCCGGTGCGCATCACCCGGCCGCTCACCGTGCGCACGGACGGCCGGGACGCGGCCGACGGCCGGATCTGCGCCCGCGACGGGGCCCGGGATTGCGCCGAACTCGTCCTGGACCCGCGCCAGGTCCGGGAGACCGGAGCCGCGCAAAAGGCCGACTTCCCGCTGGTCGTGGCCAGCCCCCGCGTGACCTTCGATCATATCGTCATCTCCGGCAGCCGGGGACGGGACAAGTCCCTCGACGACGCCATCTGTGAAAACCCGGCTTGGCGGCAACGGGGCGGTGGCCTCGACGTCCGGGGCGAAGACTTCCGGATGACCAATTCGGTGGTCAGGAACGTCCCCTGCCTGACGGCCTTTTCCTTCGCGCGCGGCCGGGGCCTGACCGTCGTCAACAACTGGATCGGCGGCAACGGCGACCATACCGCCCACTGGGCGGACGGCCTGACCGTGCACGAGGCGACCGAGGCCAGGATCGAGCACAATACCTTCGTGGACAACACCGACGTGCAGTTGATTTTCGGGGGATGTCGCGCCTGCCAGGTACGCGGCAACCGCTTTTTGCACAGCGGCGCCCCCAGCGGCGGCGCCTTCGCGGACCTGATGCTCCAGGCCTGGCCCAAGGGCAGCAGCGGCGACTACAGCGGATCGGTCTTTTCCGGGAACACCATCGATTGCGGCCCGGCCAAACGCTGTGGTTTCGGCATCATGCTCGGCGGCGAGCCCTGGTACCGCGTTCCGACCTTCGGCGGGGAAGTGGTCGACAATGTCGTCACCGACGCCATGGTCGGCCTCAACATCCAAAACCTGTCCGGCCCCATGACCGTCCGCGGCAACCGCGTCATCCGCAGCGGCGGCCGCTTCATGGGCGCCTGCGGCCAGCAGGAGGCGGCGGCCGTCAACATCGGCCAGGCCTCGCGCGGATTCGTCGATGTCGGCGCCATCGAGGCCAGCGCCGGCACCCGTGCCTCGGCCCTGCCCCTTTGCATCCTCAACTACCCGCCCCAACGCCGGGTGACCACCCTCTACCAGGAGCTCCTGGGGCGCAAACCCGATCCGTCCGGATTGCAATTTTGGGTCGGCCGACTCGAACAAGGGGCCTCGATCCCGGACATCCGCAAAGGCATCCTGCAATCTCCCGAGAGCGAGGCGGCCATTAAGACCGCCTTGCGCCGCGCCCTGCGGCGTGACGCCACCAGCCAGGAGGTGGCGGCGGCCAGGCAGCGCCTGATGACGGGCACCCCGCTGACCACGTTGCAAGCGGCGGAACCGAGCCGCTGAGGGCTAGGACGACGGTGCGGCCGCGAACAGGGCGATAAGCGCCTCCAGGCGCCGGGCATACGCCGCCCCCACCACGGCCGGGGCGTAGTGTTCCCGGATGTGCCTTGCGCCGGCGCCGGCGCGTTGCCGGGCCAGGTCCGGCGCCTCGCGCACCAGCCGGATCTGGCGCACCAGGTCGGCCGGATCGGGATCAGCCCAAAACTGATTTTCCGGGCAGGGATACTCGTCCGCCCCCACCGTCAACGGCCGCCAGCGGACCGGAAAGCCGGTCGCCTCGGTGAGGAAATCGGTGTTGCCGGAATAGTCCGTGGCAATGACCGGTTTTTCCAGCAGCATGGCCTCGGCCAGGGTGCGGCCGAACCCCTCGGCCCGATGCGGCGAGAGGTAGGCGTCGCAGGCGGCGAACAGGCCGAGCACCTCCTCCCGGGGCAACGTGCCCTCGATCAGGAACACCCGGGCATCGGCCGCGACCAGCTCCCGGATCGTGCGCCAGGCGGGATCGTCGTCGCGGGCGTGCATGGCCTTCAGCACGAGTCCCACCGGCTCGTCACCCCGGGGAAAGGCGGCCAGGAAGCCGCGCACCGCCGCCCAGGGATTCTTGCGCGCCGGGTAGGAATTGCAGTCAAACACGTAAAGGTAGAGGAAACGGTCCCTGGGCAGCCCGAAACGGGACCGGGGCTGGGGACGCAGCCGGTCCACGCTCACGGCCGGCGGCAGGAACGTAATCGGGACCTTGCCCCTGGCCGCGAAGGCGGCGGCGGTATAGTGGCTGGCCGCCCACACCTCGTCCACCAGGGCAAAGGCCGCCTCCCAGGCCGGCGGCCACAGGGCCAGTTCCCAGTGCCAGCAGCCGATGTTGATCCGGTCGGCAAACAGCGCCTCGCCCCGGCTCAGCCAGACGTGGGCGGTGTCAAAGCCGGTCAGGCACAGCTGGTTCACGCGGTAGGGGGCGGACGCGTCGTGGAGGGGATCGAGCAGGTGGTCGGCCTGGAGCACGTCGCGGCCGGCCGGGATGGGCACCACGGCGTACGGGATGCCGGCCGCCTCCAGGGCGGCCGCGGCCATGCGCGATTCCTCGGCAACGCCGAATTCGCCCCGGGCAAAGCCCACGATGTTGACCCCGAAGGGGCGGTCGGCCACCGACACCCGGCCGCGTGCGGCCGGGGCGCGGTCGGGCGAAAGGCGGTGACGGGGGATGCGGTCGCGGCTTTTCTTGTCGCGCCAGTGGCGGATGACGGCGGCTTTGGGCAACGGATCGGGCCGGTCGGCCAGCCGGCCCCGGTCGTAATAGGCAAAGGCCAGCACCTCGAGCCAGGACAGGTCGCCTCCCCGGGGATGGGCGGCCGCCAGCCTGTC
>JGI20225J20221_1001852_pt1 | contig 18564 bp, 15 predicted proteins | sample BioMet4_FD_20221 | JGI IMG/M metagenome (IMG submission 20221) | reverse complement strand
CCGGGGCGCCTCCCAACTTCCTCTAGTTGTTTGGCGATGGGATTATAGCATGGTGGCTAAATCATGTATCATTTGCTCCTATATGCGTTGAAGACCGTCTTGCTCGGTATTGACACGATCAAAACAGTTTACGTTTTTGGCTCAATCGTCAAACCGTGGTTTCAGCTTGACAGTGATATCGATTTTGCCATTCTTTTCAGACAGGATATCCAGCATAACGTCAAGATTTCTTCCATTTGTCAAATAAAAGAAAAGATGAGTCACTTGATTAGACGTTTTATCGATATCTCCGAAGTTTTTTCGAATGAGAAAAACTATCTAAAAGAAAAATTAGGCACTTATAAGGAGGCGTATACAAATGAGTAACCTTAACGAATTGTTGCATTACGAAACGCTTGCGACAGATCATATGTCGTTGTCAGCAGACGTAAATTCGGCTGGTAGATCCGCGTTTTTTAGCATTCCGCTTATCTCAAACTTTGCGGAAAGAGACGTCCAAATAGGACTCCTCATCCCCTGCATTAACCCGACTGAAAGTGGAAATTTTTCTTTCTCAAAATGCATCCCGTTCTTATGGGGAATAAACGTCCGAGCAAATAAAGGACTTACGTTGTATAGAAATGGATTGCCCGATTGTTTCTTCATTCCTTGTGCAGAAGGCTATTACTGCGAAGAAACTGGAGAGCTAATTTCCAGACGAGGCCTCATGGAGAGGGAATTGGTCCTTTCAGGCGAAGATGGAATCTCCTATGTTTTTCGCGAATATTCGGCCGGATATAGCACCATATGCGCCATTGAATTCCAAGATGGCTTCAAACTTTTTGTGCAGAATGGGGGTACAGGAATCGTTTCGCTCGTCTCACCCAATATCGGAACGAGCGGACAAAGCCCAAATCTAGTCTGGCACGCTGATTATGATTACCGGGTGAGCGGAATGATGACCATAGCGATTTACAGAACGCTTGATGGCATCAAAACCGATATGGCTACGGCAGATTTTAGGGGTTCCGGAAATTCTTACACGATAACCACAACGATCCATGAGAAAAACGTTCGCAGTTACGTTTACCGACTGGCCTCTACGAATGGAGGCACGGATTTCTTCGACAATTATCTGCTGTCGTTATTTGAAAATGGAAGAGCGAAGGAATGGTTACGAATTGAGCAATCAGTTAATATATCGGGACAAATTGATATTTCATCATATCAATACAATCGTGGTAAACACCAACTCAGTTTGGTTTCACCCTCTCTGTCTGGTGCAACAACCGTCGTTAACAACGATTATTCTGGATACCGGCCACGCGCGACTTATTCTTTGGCCAGCAACGCCAGATTGGCTTCAGGTTTAGCTGTGGATCGAGTCACATCTAATTACGGAAGCGATGGTTTCGCGTCTTCTTGGATTTGTGACGAACGCGGAAGGATCGTGGAAATCGCGAAAGCTATCCCTTTCGTCAAAGGCGGGGCAAAATCAGTTATTGCTAACGGATATTTTGAAGTGGATCTAAGCCATTGGTCTTGCCCAAGCGAAGTAAAAAGAATTGTCGAGGATGATTTCTTGTACTCAAATTTAGTGGGCAATGGTGCAATGGAAATCCCTGCGGGTAAATCCGCTACCACAGCCATCTCACGAGTAATACAGTCTCGGGAGAGTTTTCTCTTTTGTGGCTTTGCCAAGTCATCAGAGATAAAAGGCGCAAAACTCACCATCATCCTTTATGGCAAAAATGCGCAAATTGTTCTTAGAAAGATTGAAATTGACGGCAGTTCTTTTCCTTTTGACTCCTATCTTTTCTTTGCTTTTTCCCACACAGCAAAGATGACAACTCTCGTCTCTTCAGTGTCAATCGAAAACAGCGGCACTACTCAAATCACGTTGAAAGCCCTCCAATTATTGCCTAATTACGTTTCGACGAAGATTAAATACGATGATGATGCTGGGACTGCCGTTTCCTATCAAAACGGCCAGGATCCCGTTATTTCTTGCCTAGATGCTCAAAAGAGACCAATTTACATCTACGGCGAATCGGAATCAGGCGAAATTGAATATGTAGACCAAACGAAACGCAAAATGGTTAAAAAAACTACCGATCTTCTTGGCAGAACGGTTGAAAATGCATATGTCCACCTTCCGAAAAATTACATCCTTGAGGCTGAAGGAAACTGGAGAATAGCGAGAGCTCTTTATCTTTCGGAAGGACTTCGCCAAGAGGCGGCTTGGCAATATGACGAGTCGACCTGGCTTTTAACGCAGCAAACAAACAAGGATAACTTAACCTCAACCTATCAGTATGATTCGACAAGAAATATAGAATCCATAACTGGAAATGGAGCTTGCCTGACCTACTCGTACGATACCGAAGGCAATGTTGTGAAACGTGGTTTTTCGGCTTCCCCGTCTGCTGTACCGAAATTCTCAAATATTTCGTCCTTTGACGGGGCTTTGCTGAATGGCCTTCATAGTGAAAGCGGACCATTAAGCGGCAACGAGACCGCCTTCAACTACGACGCAAAAGGCAGGCTCTCCATCGCCCAAACCAAATCCGGCTTCGTCATAGAATCTTTTTCTTACAACAGTTTGGGTGAGGTCGAGAAAATAACGAACGGAACTTGCACCACGCAATTCGTTTATGACGACTTTGACCGCGTCAGCGAAATATCTGATTCGAGCAGCGCCCATTACAAATTCGATTATGGTGGATCTTTCTATAAGGCAGAATTGGTTTCCGAGTCTTCAACATCCATGTTTTACCTCGATGATGGCCTGATGGGTTCTCTTTTAAATATTCGCCAATTAAAATGCCCGAACCCTGTCTTGGAGCTGGGAACGGCCGAAGATCGAATTTCCGGATTGGCTGGTGAATACATTAGCAATAAGAACGGTGATTCTCTTTTTGAAATTTCGCCTTCGCAACAGTATTTCCGTGCTGGGATTAAAACCTTACTACACGACCTAATGCTGCAAGGCTTCTTCTGCCTCTTCGGCGACGATCATCGTCTCAGGGCTGAAAAAGATGGCTCAAGCAAAACGCCAACATCGGATGATTGCGACCCCGCTGAATTGGTTGAATACATCAAATGCGTGAGGCCGTTAACGCTCAGTTATGCCTTCGATTTCTCCGCTGGGACCACCATCGCTTTGATTTTCTACGGGGCTTCTTTGAGCATTAAAATCGGAAGCTTGACCATTTCAATCGAGGCCTCGCACATTAGGATAACTCAAGGGGCCCACACCGCCTCTTCGGCCTATTCTTGCGAGTCATCTAACTGGAATTCACTGGTCTTCTCAGTGTATCGTGAAGGCAATTGCTATATTTGCTTTAACGAGGAAAGGTCAAAATTCTCAGGGTTTTATGTTTCCTCCGCTGTTTCGATTGAATTCGGAAGCGGCTTTTATGCAGCAATCGCCGTTTCCGCTGAAGCGTGCGATGACTCGTACTGCCAAGAAATATCGCGACACTATAGGGATTTATGTCTTCCTAAAGCATATTCAGCCGATGGCCTGAAAATTTTATCTGAATCAAATGACACCATTTATGACTCCTCAAAAAACTCATTTGGCGCTCGCACATTCTTTATCCCTTTGAATGGTTTTTTCATAACTTCGCAGGGGTCATCACCTTTGGCGTTGAACATCAATGATGATAAGTTCCAAATCTCGAAGAGAAGCGTTTTTGAGTACTCACCGCTACTTGGACGCTTGATGTTTCTAGCCGATGGAACAGGGATTTCTTATTCCTTGGGATCACCAGGGCCTTTCACCATTTCAATGAAAGCCATCCCCTTCGCCTGCATCGAGACGGAACGTTATCTCTTCGGCCTCGGATTTAATGCCTTTAGTTTTCTGAATGTCGTCATGACTTTAACCGGCGTTTCCGTTCTGAGACAGGGCGTCCCCGTACTCACGATTTCGGACAAATTGTCCTTGGGACAATTGTCGACAATTTCGCTTTCTTACTCTTTCTCCATCGTATCTTCCTCAAGCAGTGGAACGACGCCTGATCTCCGTGTTTCCATTCGCGTCAACGGAAAGGAACAAAGCGTTGTTATTCCCGATGTTTCGCCCACCCTTTCCATGCACATGCGCATTGGGTCTGAATACGCCAATGATTCTTTAGATGTTGCTCATCCATTTTATGGCCTGATTGGCGACGTAATGATAATCGAAGATGAATTCGCAACCAAACTCCCGCTAGTCGAAAAAATCTCGTCTCCTTTTCAATGGAAAACTTCGATGGATGTTTTGGGGCGCCCTGTTTCCATCAAAATCTCAAACCGAGAAGGCCATCTTGTAGGATCAACGAGAATACAATTCAAAAAATATAGCCTCTTTGAAACGAGCATCCCATCAAGAGAAACCATTTCGCTTAATGATGGCGCACGCTTTCTTGACGATGCTCTCGTCTTAGACGAAGGCGGAAGGCTACTGCAAAAAGGAAGCAGGTCATTTCGCTATGACTCCTTAGGACGCATCACCGTCGACTCGAAAGGGTCAACGTCTATCAGTTATGACAACTTCGGAAATGTATCTATGCGCACCACTAACGGAGTTTGCTATCAATACTCATATTTTTCGGATAACAGGCTTTCATCGGTCAATTCCTCCACATATTCTATTGTCTATGCTTACCCCGAGGATCATTCTCTCTATCCGAATCGAATTATTCGGACCTCAAAAGGAACGGCCGATACCATCACACTCAAATATTGCGGCAACCGGCTTTCTTCCGTCGTAGTCAATGGAGCAGAAACCGCTTATGCTTATGATGCTTGGGGCCGCCGCTGGCGGAAAACTGCACCAAATGGTTCATCTCAAAATATTCTTTATGATTCTTCTGGACGAATTAAATGTATCCAAGCCAGCGATTTTTCGCTTCTTTATGGCTACAGTTCTAATGGTCTTCCGAGGATTCTGGTTTACACCTCGAAGGATGTGAGCTTAGTTTTCCTTTACGTAACCGATATTTTAGGTACTATCCTCGGCCTCACCGACGAAAATGGAAATCTGGCCGTTGAATACGGCTACGACACTTACGGGAAGCCAACGGTTCTTCGGGATTCGTCGATTGTCAGAATCAGCGAAATCGATCCTTTAAAATTCAAGGGATATTTTTATGATTCTGAAACAGGTTTTTACTATCTTCTATCTCGATATTACGATCCCGAAACAGGCCGGTTTATCAGCCCTGACCACGTGGCGTATCTGAAAAGCGAAAATCCCGATGGGCTTAATCTCTACGTATATTGCGGAAACGACCCGATAAATAAAAGCGACCCCAACGGGCGTTTTGGCCTTTTTGCAGCCATATTGCTAACCGGGGTAATCACAGGATTCACCATGGTGGCATTCCAAGGCGTTTCGGATTTGGCAATCGCGGCCAACACCGGCAACTGGGACCATGTAAAATGGCAAGACTATGTTGGGGCATTCGCCGGCGGATTCGTTGGCGGTGCGTTAAGTGTTGTTTGTCCAAATGGACTTGTGGGAAGCTTGGCGGCAACAGGCATTTCAAGAATGCTGAGCATGGAATTACAAAACGCAACAGGGGGCGCCCATTATTCGACATTGGATATCGTCAAAGACGTCGGTTTATCAATGCTCATCACAACCGCAACATACGGCTTAACTTACGGAATCTGCACTCCAATGAAAGGCAATAATCCTTTTAAAACTTATTCAGACTTGCCTTATTTGCTCGGCCATGGTTTGACTCAAGGAGTTGAAAAAAACGTTGCAAGAACTTTCCTTTACCAGTACACGGTCATGTCCATCAATATGGGTCTAGTCAGTTCGTTTGGTGATTTTCTGGCTGGCTATAGGTGGAAGGACAGCCTTTTGGGAGCTTTTTAATGAACCGCTATTTCCCTCTCCCATTGGGTTCCATCGTCAAGCAAGCCTTCGCCCTGCTCATCATCGCGGGGATCGTCTTGAATCTGACGCTTTTCAAGGATTACGTCTTCATCCCGCTTATTGTCGCTTTCGCTCTGATTGCCTTCCTTTTGATCCTCGCCTCAATCAAGCTCATCCACTTCGCCGGGGGGAACATCCGCGTCTCGGGGGACGCGCTTCCCTTCCTATGGAAGGTCCAATACCGCGTCGAGATCCCCCTCGCTTCCGTCAAATCGATCCGTCTCGTCAAGGTGGATGGTTTCTGGTCCTCCCGCGGGAGGGAGAGCTGGGGCCACGGCTTCGAAAGACGCATCCTAGGCCACCGCTTCCTGGAGTTCATCGACGCCGAGGGCGGCGTCAAGAGGATCTGCGTCAACGACTTCTCAGAAAAGGACATCGCCAGGCTGTGCCGCTGGGCCCGATCGGTCAACGGCGCCATCGTCTTTGAGGCACCGCTGAAAGCATAGATAACATCCGCGAAAAAGTTCGGGCCCTTTTGTAACGGCATTAAGAGGCGAGTTTTTTACACCTTTTTGAAGTTTGAAATTCTGGCGCAATCGAACAACCCAAATGTCCAATCCTTCTTGATTCCGGCAAAAAACACTAGATAAATGCATCCCAAACCCACCTCAATTCCGCAATGGGATGACTTTTGGCGAGAAAATAGCGAGAAAAACGGCTTTTTTGAGAGAGTAATTATTTCGGAAAACTTTGATTTTCCGCTTGGAAAAAGGCAAGAAAAAATCCGACCCCATCGAAGGAATCGGACTTTCTTTTGCGTTGGTGCCGCCTAACGGAATCGAACCGCCAACCTACTGATTACGATGGCGTTTTGATGGTATTCGGCTCTGTTTCATTTCAGGGCGTTTTAGGGAATTTCTCCCCACGGGGAGTGGGTTTCTCGTCGGTTATTGTTTCAGGACGTTTCAATCCGTTTCCGCAGTTTTCCCGCAGTTGGGGAGAAAATGGGGAGAAAAGTTTCTCCCCAATACCCACATCCCGGAATCAGTACCCTACTTTTTTGTCGATTGAAGAAGCGAAACCAGAGAATAAATTTGTGAATGACATCGCGAGCGAGAGCCCCGCGAAGTGACATCGATCCCGTCCGCGAACAGCCGCCAGTGGGGTTTTCCACCGCCATTCGAAAGGCCGATGCCCTGGAGGACCTCTCCGCCGCNATCGGCGGCTATCGGTCTCATGTCGTAATCGACGAACGGCTTCATATGCTGCTCGAGAACGGAATTCGCCCTCAAGACGACCCCGTCGACGTCCTCTTCGGGGATCGAGGCGAGGTTCATCAGGCTGCCGACGCCGACGAAAACATGCCCGGACGCGCCGCCGGAGAACGCGCAGAAGGATTTTGCCCAGCCGACCCAGTCCTCGGTATCCAGGGAGGCCTTCATTTCCGCGTTTTTGGCCCCGTTCACGATGCCGTTCAGGCATTTTTTGAGTTCTTGTTCGTTCATGAGCCAATATTAGGCTAGCCAATTAGGTCAGCCAATAGGACAGTCATTGTGAACCATACGTTCTGACTGGATATGAATGGTTAGAAAGATTTAGGATATCCAAAAGATGAGCTCGAAAAGAACACCAGCATCGCTTCAAGGCCTTGGCTTAGAAGATAAGGAGTTTTCCTTCGGAATTCCACGCCCCTTCATTGGAAAGAGAGCCGTTCATAATATGTCGGCGTTTAACCACGGCAATCTTTTTTCGAAAGGGGGCAGGTGCCTACCAATCCGTTTCGACGTATTTCTTCGAAAGGTATCTTGCCGAGTTCTCGAGGTCGGGGAACATCGTGGAGTCGTTGATGTTAATGAGGTCGAGTTCCTCCAAGATCTTCTTTTTGTCGCGAATCACGAGGCGAGGCATCCCAGGGGTGCGGGTCGAGGGGATGTCGCCCGAAATGGAGCCCGACTGGAGGCCTTCCACGATGAAGGAGCCGTTTTGCGCAATTATCCTCTCGTTGATGAGGCCTGCCCGGAGGAAAAAGGCCGTTCTCAGTCCCGCGACTTGCGAAGCATACTCGAAAGAGTCGGAGCGAAGGGCGACCCCCGAAGCCTTCGAAAGAACGCCGACAGCGGGGCAAGAGGAGGCTGGGCCTTCATCCGAGTAGAGCATGCGCGCCAGCTCCCGCTTCTCCTTCTCGCTCAGAAGCGGTAAAGCACAATGGAGGAGGGCCTGCTCGCTAGATGGGTCCAAAATCTGCCCCTCCTTCGGGAAATAGACGACAACCTCGCCCCATTTCCTGTGGCCGGGGTCCGGCGTGAAAAGACTGTTGCAGGCCATGTAGAGGGCAACGAGCGGATTCCCGGTCACGTCCAAGAGCCTGGTCGGAAGGCCGTAATGCTGCATCTCCGTCAAGCGCTCCACGATGTCCTTTCCATGAAAGGCCTCCGGATGAGAAAGCAGAAGCTCCCGGTAAACCGTTTCCTCATTGGCCCGCGCGGAGCCGCGGCAGACCTTGGACCGCTCGGGAAAGACGCAGTTCCCCACCCCGCGGTAAAAAGGATGATAGACGCCGTCGAGATAATGCCGGCAAAGCCCATCAGCGGAAGAGTAGATGCCGCCTCCGAGGGAAAGCTTTTTCTGGATCCCCTCCAAAAAAGATCGCACATCCCTGGCGGATTCCTTTTTGAAGGACGCTGGCCTCCCCCGGAAGGGCAGAAGGCGCCCCTTTGTCCCGAAGTATTTCGCCCACATCCCATCCAGGGCGGTCCGCTCTTCGAGCCCCGGCCTGAAAAGCGTCCTCAGGGCCTCGAGTGCCCCGAGGAAGCGGAAGAAATCGATGGCGTCAAGGAAGGATTGGACGTCTCTGACCTCCCAAAAAGGGGTTCCCCCATCGGGGTCAAAAAACTCAACGCTGCGGTAGAAATCGCCGATCGCGAATTGGCAGTGCCTTTTGCGGTCCGGCGAAAAGACGTTGACCGTCGTGGCGTTGAAAACGCAGTCTTCGGGGCCCGAGCACTCCCCGAAATCTCCACCGTCTTCTTCCTCGTCGGGGAAAATCGCCTCAGCGTGCGGCTTCCCTCCCGCTCCTGGCCACGAAATGCGAAGCAAATCCTGATGGCTGTTTCGATAATGGATATCCATAAAATCTCCTTGGTTTCCCAATTTTAACATCGCTATGCAAAGACAAGAACAGAAGCTTTTCAGCAGGAGGCCAGCGCCTCGAATACGCCGGTCAAAGGGACCGCAGGGTCGAGGCGATGTCAATTCGGCCCGCTTTCCGAATCGGCCCGATCGTCGCCGACAAAGCGATGAGGAGCGATCCGGCGACCCCGAGAACAAAAGCGAGGGGCGGGGCGGAGAGGAGCGCGTAGGCGATGCCGAACACCCCGGCGTTCATGAAGGCTTGGTTGATCCCGAAGACGAACAGCCACCCGAGAAGGAGCCCGAAGAGAGAAGAAATGGCGGCGAGCAGGGCGTTCTCGATCAGGAAAACCGACGAGACGGACTCTTTGGGTATGCCCAAAGAGCGCAGCACGGCGATCTCCCTGGTCTTCTCCTTGACGTTGGCGAGGCAGCTGAGGCCCATGAAGAGGCCGGAGATCGTCAAGAGGGCGAGTCCGACCGCCAGAAGGACGTAGAAGAGGACGCTGTTCACCGCCGACTCGATCTCGTAGACGGGGCTGGCGAGCTTCAGGCTCGAGCGGAAGGGCCCGGAGGCGAAGCCATGGGCGAGCGCGGCCGGGGTCTCGGCGTGGGCCTCGAAGCCATCGGGGCATTCCATCAGCGATCCTTGGATCTCCAAGAGGAATCCCGGCGAGACGAGCACCTCCGCTCCGGTGCCTTGGTAGACGCCCGCGATGCTGATCTTCGGCGTGAGCGAGAAGAGGTTCGGATAGCCCTGGTAGACCACCCGGTTAGGCGAGGCGTCGAAATCCTTGTAGGAATACTCCTTTCCCACGAGGCTGGAGGGGGATTCGCCCGGCCCGAGGAGGTTGGCGAGGGCGAAGTCCGCGCTGACGGCGACGCTGAAGCCTGCTGGGGCCGACCCGACGCTCAGGGGCTCCCCCGCGTAGGCGGCGTAGGAGGCCATGGCGTCGAAATAGGCCTTCGTCGTCCGCCCCGAGAGGGCGAAGTTCCCGCCATGGAGAGAATAGGTTACGGCGGAGGAGACGATCGCCTCCAGCGTCTCTTGCGCGACGAAGGCGAGGGTGTAGCGGGCTTGAAAAAGGTCCCGCTTCTCGTATTGGTAGGACTGGTCGGAGAGATGGCGGGCGAGGTCGCGGGCCTCGTAGCCGAAATCGAGGCGCTCCGCCCCCAATGACGCCTCCGCCCGCCACGATTCCTTGGCGAAGAGGAGCGAGACCTCGCTCTTTCCATTGAGGTCATAGAGAAAGGAACTGAGGGAGGCATGCCAAAGCCCCGGCTTGGCGACCTCGACCCCCCGGTAGGCGATCGCCCGGTCGATCCCGACGACGTAGACCAAAGTCGGCGACGAGGCGCCAGAAAGGGAGGCGGTGAGGTACGGGAAGGCCGCGCCAAAGAGGCCCTCCAAGCCCGTGCGGACCCCTTTCCCGGTCGCGTAATCGGCATTCTCCTCAGTGTTCGGGTTCGTCTCATTCCGGAACGCCGGCGAGAGGGTCAGCCCCTCCGAGAGGAAGGCCGACGAGAGCGCCCTCTCCTCCGAGAAGAAGAGGAGCGAGGAATGGGCGAAAAGGAGGGCGATCCCGAGCGAGAGCGAGAGGACGGTCGCGAAGGCGCGCCCCGCCCGTTTCTTAAGGAGCGAAAAGGCGTAGGCGGCCCGCTTACGGAAGCCAAAGGACGGGACGCCAGGCGCGAGAAAGGCCAGCGCCGGGCGCTTCTCGGGCTCTTTCGGATTCTTTTCCGCGCGGATGGCGAACTCCAGGCCCGAGCGGGAAGAGATTTCCTGGGCGAGGAAAAGCGACCTGCCCGCCTTGGGGAGGGGGAGGCGCGAAGAGGAGCCATCCTCGCTCAAAGAAATCGCCCGGCAGTCCGAGGACTCGACGTCGGAGAGGAGGCCAAGGAAGGCCCGGTCGGCGTCGAGGGAGGGGCCGAAGCGGTGCTCCATCCCGCCCGGGACTCCCCGCTCGGCGAGGCGCCCGTCGGCCAGACGGAGGAAAACGTCCCCGTACAGCGCCACACTCTCCTCGTCGTGGCTGACGACCACAACGAGGCGCTTCTCCGCGATCTGGCGGAGAAGGGAGAACACCGCGGCCCCGTTCGCTTTATCAAGGTTCCCGGTCGGCTCGTCGAGCAGGAGCGTCTCCGTGCCCTTCGCCAAAGCCCGGGCGATGGCGAGGCGCTGCTTCTCGCCGCCGGAAAGCTCCCCCACCGCCGTCGAGGCCTTTCCGAGAAGCGAGACCTCCTTGAGGATCATATCCTGGCTCTCCGCGCCCCTCGCGCCGGCGATCGAGAGGTTCTCCCGAACGGAGAAGTCCTGGAGGAGGTTGAAATCCTGGAAGACGAAGCTGATTTTCTCGCGGAGGAAGGCCTCTTTCTCCCTCTTTGAGAAGCCCGCCACGTCACGGCCTCCGTAGAGATAGCGGCCCTCGCTCGGCGAGAGGATCCCGCCAAGGACGCTGAGGAGCGTGCTCTTCCCGCTGCCCGATTTCCCCGTGATGAAGACGAGGCCGGCCTCCGGGAGGTCGAAGCTGACGTCTCTCAGGGCGTAGAAGGCGCCCCCGGGGAGCGAGTAGCGCTTCGAGACGCCCTCGAGGCGGATCATTGCTCCGCCCTCGCCCCGCGGAGGACCTTCGAGGCGAACCCCGCGACGTTGTCGATCAGCTTTTCCCGGCCCGTTTTCTCGGAGGCCAGGGTGTAGCCGGTCGAGTTCAGATAGGTGGGGTCGCCGTTGTTGTAGTAGGCGTTCACGTACCATCCCCCGGCGTCGTAGTTGTGCTTCTCGTTGTCGAATTTCGTGCCGGAAAAGAAGGAGAGGTCCTCGGCGTCGCAGAAAAGGACCCAGACCTGGCTCGCCGTCTGGAGCCACCCATAGAGCCGGTCGAGGACGGCGGCCGGGATGGCCGGGGACGAGGAGCAGTCGAACACGACGAGGGAGACGCTGGGTGAAAAAGAAGGCAGATCGTCGGGCTCCGCGAAGGCTGAATAGGACTTCACGTTGGCGAATTCCGGATAGGACTCTTGATAGGAAAACAGCGAGGCCGAGTCCTTATTGATGTCCTCCACCGCGTCGTCCACGACGCTGACGTTCCCAGAGCAGGATGATAACAAGGCGACCACAGCGGCGACACAAACGATGGCAATTTTTTTCCTCATGTTTTTCTCCTTAGAAAGCCCGCTTTGGCGGGGCGGATGCCCTCCCCGCCATACGGGCCTTAAAAATCAGTAAGTATTGGCGTAGGTCTCCGTTTTCGCGAGATACCACTCGCGCCCATAAAGGCCGCATTCATGGGTCACATCGACCCAAGCGACGTATCCCGGCTCAACGATAAACGTGTAGAATCCGTAGAATTTAATTGCATTCGCGGCATAGGCTCCCGTCCCGGACACCGAGTAACTAGTCAAGTACTTCGATGCCGCGACGCTCGACTCGCTTTTGACGGTCAACTCGCTCGCTTCGAAATTCACCGAGGCCGAGATGCTCGGCCCAGTGGAATCCAGCCCAATTCCGATCGAACCAGTGGTCTTCTGCGGGTTATTTTCCGGCGCCCAGTCGGTGAGATGATGGTGCTGGCGGAGATTGACCGTCGTTTTAAGGCCAGTAACGTACCAGTTATCGCCAAAGCTATCGATCCCGAAGAATCCATAATGGCGGACTTGTCGTGGGGAAATGACCACGCGATAGGCAAACGCGTACGTGTCACTCGAATACACGTTCTTGAGGAACACCTGATCAATGTCTATCTCGTAATTGACCTCGTCTCTTTCTTTGTACGTGTAAGCATAGTCCTTGAAGTCGGACATGTAGACCGGTGCCCAGCTGTCGTGAATGGAGAATCCATAGGCCTGGCAATGGGCTTTGAAAGGATCGTAAGCGACCGCTGCCCGTCTGATTGTCGGAGAAACCCCAAGGGATTCTTCGGAACCGTTGGAATTTCGAATCTTTGGAGCTTTCGGCGCCTCTCCGGCGAGTGCGAGAACCGAACTCATAATTGCAACTAGCAAGACTGTTTTTTTCATTTGTTATTCCTTTTTCCGAAACCGATTATTTGCATGCTTAAAACAAACCCCTCCTTTCCTTTTAGTTTATCGAATGGTCAGTCCGGCTTTTTTGTTGCGAATAGGCCCCCCGCTACGAGAAGCGGAATGGATGTTAACTGCGATGCGACAGAAATGTCCGTAAAAACGGGATGAGACAAGAAAGCAAGAGACAAGGAGATGGCGACCATGGCCACCGCTCCGGAAAGAAACGAAACGGAAAGCCAGGTTCTCCGCCAGAGAAACGGCTTGGCTTTTTTGAGGATGAACCAAGCGCCGACCCCCGCGGCCTCATAGGCAAGCGAGAGCACGTAGCAGACCACGGAAGCGCGCGTCCTGACGAAATAATAGACGGCCGTGGCCACGCAAATGGACAAAACGAGAAGGCCGACGTAAACGATGCAAGACAGGGCATCGCTTTCCCGGAAATCGCCTTGGGCGAATCGGGTATGGTAGAAGTTGCAGTAAAGGATGTCGCCCGTGACAAAGACGGCCAAAGAAACGACCTCGACCGCAATGAAAGAGACCATAAAAGGGCCAAATGGGGCACTTTCCGATGCAAAGGAAAAGGAAAGGAGGACACAAGCGATGAAAACGAGAAGGTAAGAAATGATGGATAGGACCTTGAACAGCGAAGAATTTTTGCCTAGCGATTCCTCTTTTTTCTTGCCGATCTCCTTGAGGGCCGCCTCTCCGTCGAAGAGGTCGTCCGTCCGGATTTTGAGGGCGGCGGCGATGAGTGGGATCTGTTCGGAGTCCGGCATCGTCGAACCCGTCTCCCAACGCGAGACGGTCTTGTCGCTCACGTCGAGCATCTCGGCGAGTTCGCGCTGGGTGAGCCCCAGCTCCCGCCTTCTCTGGTAGATGACTTCGGAAATCTTTTCCATTTTTTCCTCCGACGCCATTACTTTACCCCGTTTCGGTTCTCACAACACCCCAAGAGTGTCCAAAAACGTGAGAATATTGCAAAAATGGTTCAACTGCTCAACATCAAAAATTCTTGAAGACATTATCATTGCTAATCTGGAGGAACCTTTCAAAATATCGAAAAAGTAAAAGAAAGCTTTCTTGGAAACGGTCAAAAAACGGTCAAAAAAGTCGGGTCCCACACTCAGTCATTAATTGCTTTAAAATGCTTTTGGGAATTCTTCTATCTCTTTCGTCCCCAGCCGTTGGAAAACCCATTCCGCATGTTGAACCGTCCAAGGACCTTCTTTTTCCTTGNCTCGGAGACGTGGGTGTAGATCTCGGTGGTCGAGATGCGGGCGTGGCCCAGGAGCTCCTGGACGCTCCGGAGGTCCGCCCCGTTGTCGAGGAGCCCCGTCGCGAAGGTGTGGCGGATCCAATGCGGGGTCGCTTCCTTCTCTTTGCAGCGCGTCTCCCTCTTGAGTCTCTCGAAGCGATCCTCCGCGGCCCAGGTCGACATCGGTTCCCCATAGCGGGTCAGGAAGACGTACCCGGAGGCCACTTTGAAGAAGACTGCCCGGAATGCGTCCCACGACTCGGGGCAGGAGACGAAGACGACCCTTTGCTTCCTGCCCTTCCCGTGGACGAGGATGCAGCGCTCGTTCTCCCCTATGTCCTCGCGCCGGATCGCCACCGCCTCCCCCACCCGGAGGCCGCACGAGAAGAGGATCTCGAAGAGTGCAAGGTCCCGCTCGGCCAAAGGCTTCTTGTAATTGACAACATAAATTTGTAGGTTTCTGACAATTGAAAATGTAGGTTGTCACATTTCCGTTGTCTTTTTCTGTTCCGTTCCCTCCTTAGCCCCTAGGGGCTCGGCCGGCCCGTCTTCTTCGATCAGCCCTTTGATCCGGTAGGATCTGCCGGTGATCTTGAAGATCTGGGAGTGATGCACGAGGCGGTCGATGATGGCGTTGGCGATCACCGGGTCCCCGAAGACCTCGCCCCATTTGGAGAACGGCTGGTTCGTCGTGACGACGATCGAGCGCCTCTCGTAGCGGGCCGCGACGAGCTGGAAGAAGAGGTTCGCGACCGTCCTGTCGACCGGGAAGTAGCCGATCTCGTCGATGATCAGGGGGCCGTATTTGCAGACGTTCTTTATCGTCTGCTCCTCCCGGCCCTCGGCGGCGGCCTTCAGGAGCCTCTCGACGAGGCTCCTGAACGTGATGAAGTAGGTGGCGACGTGGCTCGAGGAGGCCTCGATGCCGATCGCGGTGGCCAGGTGCGTCTTGCCGACCCCGGACGAACCGATGAAGACCACGTTCTCCGCCTCGTCGAGGAAGCGGAGCGTCCTCAGGTCCATGATCCTGGCCCGGTCGACGGAGGGCTGGTAGGCGAAGTCGAAGTCGTCGAACGTCTTCCTCCCCGGGAAGTTCGAGAGCTTGAAGTTCATGTCCGCGGCCCTCTCGTCCCGGAAGCGGATCTCCTCGTCGGTGAGCTCCCGGAGCGCGGTCACGAGCGGCTTCCCCTCGCCCCGGCCGGAGTCGACGTAGCCCGGGAGGTACTCGTCGATCTTCGTCAGCTTCAGCTTCTGCAGGTTCTCGCGGAGCCTTTGGCACTCGCCCATCGCGGCCATGTCACATCGCCCCCAGCCTGTCGTAGATCCCGAGGTTGCTCTCGGCGGCCCTCTCGACCTGGTCGTCGGGGACGTCCCGGTAGGCCTTGCTCTTCATGATGGCGATGTAGTCCTGCTTGTCGAAGTTCCACCTCTTGCCGGTGATCGGGTGGGTCGAGACGATCTCCTTCCCGAGGAGTATCGTCAGCGTCCCGTCCTTCGCGACGAGCTCGACGGTCCTCCCGACGAACTTCGGCCTCACCGAGTATCTGCAGCCCTCGAAGGTGACGAGCGACTCCCGCGAGACCTTCCTCTCGACCGGCCTGTCGAGGTGCTGCCTCCTCACCGCGTCGGCGTCCGGCATCCGGAGGAGCGGCCTCTCGGCGGCGATCGCCTCGGACGGCTTCCTCCCGGTGGCCTGGGAGGCCTCGGAGTTGAGCGCGTCCATGAGGCGGCGGACGATGGCGTTGAGCTCCCCGAGCGAGGAGAACTCCCCGTCGTAGGGCCGGAGCCTCTCCATCAGCTTCGCGAGGTCCTCGGCCTTCCCCTTCGTGTAGGGGTGGAGCGCCTTGCAGAGCAGCGGCTCGAACAGGCAGTCCTTGGCGAAGGCGGCGTTTATCCTTCCCTGCCCGAACTCGCCCTGCGAGCGGTCGGCGACCGTCCTCATGTTGTCGAAGAGCACCTCGGCGGGCGACCCCCCGAAGTAGAGGATGGCGTCGAGCATGCACCTCATGAGCGTGGGCTGGGTCCGGTCGAGCGTCATCTCGACGTACTTGGCCCTCGAGAAGCCGAGGACCATCAGGAAGATGCTGAACCTCAGGGGCGTCCCGTCCTTCGTCCGGAGCGTCATGTCCTCCTTCCAGTCGACCTGGGCCTGCTGGCCCGGGGCCGTCTCGAAGCGCATCGTGGCGACCCTCGCGGCCTCCTCCCCGAGCGAGCGGCAGTAGTTCCTCACCAGCCCGTAGCCCCCGGAGTACCCGAGCGTCTTTATGAAGCCGTACAGGGCCATCGCCGTGCAGGGCTTCTCGAGCCTCTTCTTGACGGTCGCCCTGAACGGGTCGATCTTGGACGGCTTGGCCCTCCGGGTCGCCGCCTCGGCGGATTCCGACCCGTCCTTGGCTTTGAGCCAGGCGGATTTCGCCGTCCTGTAGTCGCAGCCCATCTCGCGGGCCATCTTGGCGAAGTTGGGCTTGGCGTCTGCTTCTTTCTCTTTGCTTTCCATTTTGCAGATGTTCCTTTCAAGCACGTCTTTCCGATACATGGTCCCAGCCTCCCGGCATCCAAAGCCTTTTGCCTAAGGATACCAAGCGGGCGGCGGGATTGAAGGAAACCTACAAATTCGATTGTCATTTTCCTACAAATCTATTTTGTCATTTACAGTTGTCGCGGTCGGCGGAGCTGCAGAAGGACCATTTCTTTGACGAGGGCGTGTAGAACGACCCCATCAGATTCACGTTCGGGGNCATCGCTTCCCGCCCCCTTTGTCATCGCGGAATCTGGCCGGCTCCTTGTCCATATAGCCCGAATCGACGATCTGCCTCATCTCGGGGTCGGTCGGGGTGACCACGCTCATCACGCGGCAGGCCGAGGGCAGGATCTTGGAGTTCTGGGCCTCGATCCTCCTAAGGAGCGCCATCTCCGCCTCGTGGGCGGCGATGACCGCCTCCTTGAGGCCTGGGTCGCTTCCTTCCGGCTTCGCGCCTTCTTCGGCTTGCCCCAGGTACACCGGGGCCAGCCTCTCGTAGCCCGCCCGGATCAGCGACTCCAGGAAGGCGTTCAGGCTCCCGCCCATCCGCTTGTGAAGAGCTTCCAGCTTCTCCACCTCCGCCGCGTCGTAGTAGCGGACCGTCATCTCCGACGGCGCTCCCTTCGTCTCGGCTCTCTTCTCTTCGTCCATTTTCCCTTCCTCCTTTTTTCCCGGACGGCTATCCACGCGGTCGCATCGGGCGCTTGGGTTCTCAAGCAAACGCCGTTTGTTCTTTACGGATACGTCTCAGCGTGTTAACCTTCCGTAGGTCCCCTTACCGGGCTCGAAATCCCGGTAATTGCCCCTTCACTAACGCATACCGAATTTCACCCCTCAAACCGGTTTTTCCCTAAGCGGCCGAAACGCGAAAAAAGCCCGCGCATCCAGCGCGAGCCGTTTTTTGTAAAATTTAGATTTCGGGGTTATCAGAGGCATTGGCAAAGAACCAGTCAATAACTAAGGGCCATGTTTTAATAGACGAACAAAACGAACAAAATCTTATTATCTGATTAATGGTAGATTTCCTCGCCATTCAGCTCAAAATGATTTTAATTGAGTTTCCAAACTTTGCTGTTGTTGGATATTTATGGGCCGATATTATAAAAGAAAAAAGGAATCTCCTAAATCTATGGGTCGGGCTGATGTATCAACGCAAGCCCAATAACAATTTAAAGGACGCTTTTTTGCATAAAAAGGCCCTCCGATCATATGCTTTCGTTTGACAGGAAAGGCCCATGAAAGGAGACCATAATGTTTCTAACCCTTTTTTTGTCCCTAATTTTTGGTGGAACGGGCGACGATTACTATCCGGCCGACCCGAGCAACCGACAAGGACCACGCAAAGGATGGGATCTGAAAGGAAAGGAGGATGAAGGAACCACGTGGCCCCCGTTCTGGCGGCTTGTACGATACGTCGTCGTGCACTCGCATTACACTCCGCGTCATCCGACCATGACGGACATACCGCGCACAGACCGACACCGGCGACGTGGAGAGGATCCCTCCTACGAATGCAAATCGTGGCGGAGGACCTTCGGGCCGCCGACCTCCACGGGCTGAGGAGAACGCCTCGTTCACCAGGGAGAAACCGAGATGAAGATGAGGAGGGATTTCCACGGGCCCGCGCTTTCTCGGAGGTGGGAGGAGGTACGACAAATCGAGGCCTGGGCCCATTCAGGCTTTTCGACCGCCGCGTTCCGAAATCGCCCGCTCGCCCGACTGCCGAGGGGCCATATGCGCTGGACGAGCTCAGTTCCCTCCACAAAGGGCCCCTCCAAATAC